>NHCFR05603__coassemble_672_pt1 | contig 21280 bp, 12 predicted proteins | sample NHCFR05603__metabat2_high_PE_050 | metagenome-assembled genome bin NHCFR05603 | reverse complement strand
AAATGTCGCAAATCTCCCCACCTCTCCCAGCAAAATTATCCTTTACCAGAAGAGGAATAAAATGCACCTATGTAGCCAGTTTGTCTCCACTTCTCCATATAATTCCTCACAATTTCCACTTACAATCTTCCATTTCGCATAGTTTCAATTCCATCTCACTTCGATTCTTTTGTTGACTTTTCACAGTCTCCGGTCTACAATAGGTAGGTAAAGGCCTGGAATGGGTATCGTTTCCCCCGTTCCCTTTTCCAGCGCAAATTCCTCACAAATTGTCAACCCCGTACCGAACCGCAAGGCACAGTTGGAGGCTTCCCCCAAAGTGTTGGAGTGTCGTTTTCCCTTTCCTGCGTTCTGGTGGGGTTTTCCTTTGTATGGACCAGAGATGGCAACAGGGCGGCCATAGACCCCCTTTTACCATAGATGAGAGCATAGGAGGCGAAAACAGCAAACAAGCGAAAGAAAGAAAAGGAGCAATCTTGACAAAGGAGGAACTATCTTGAACAAACTCGTAAAGTGCATCACAGGTGCAGTCCTGGCGGTATGCATGGTCACCACCGGTATGCCGGGCCTGGGACTGCTCTCCCAAACCGCCCAGGCTGCCGCCGACACCAATCTGGCCCTGAACAAGACCGCCACGGCCAGTGATGTGGAGTCTGGTACCAGCTTCACCGCTGACAAGGCTGTGGATGGCAACTCCAGCACCCGCTGGGCCACCAACGCCGACAGTGCAGGCACCGCTCCCAAGTGGCTGCAAGTTGATTTTGGCACCACCACCACCTTTGATACGGTGGATATCTCCTGGGAGCAGCAGAACATCGTGGAATACAAGCTGGAGGTGTCTGACAACGCCGAGAGCTGGACCACCGTGTTTGAGCGCAACTCCAACCCCACCACCAAGGACGAGAGCATCTCCCTGGAGGCTCCCGCCGTGGGCCGCTATCTCCGGGTGTACGTCAGCCGCTACGACCAGGCCGACTGGAAGTCTGTGTCCATCTTTGAGCTGGCTGTGTACAACTCCAAGGATGACACCCCCGATGTGTCCGGCGGCAACTACACCATCTACCCCACTCCCCAGAAGGTGACCGATGAAGAGGGCACCATCACCCTCACCGACACCATCAACGTCATCCAGGGTGAGGGCATCGACACCGTCACCGCCAACCGCATCAAAGAGGTCCTCACCGACAACGGGTACACCACCCAGGTTGCCGACCAGGCCTCTGAGACCAACACCAACCTGTATGTGGGCATCAACGGCTCCGGCGATGCCGCCGACACCTACGAGGGTGTGCCCAAGGACGTGTTCGCCCAGGGCGAGAACAAGTACGACATGCATGTGGTGAAGGTGTTTGAAAACGGCGACATCGTCATTCTGGGCAAGGACACCGACGCCGCCTACTTCGGTCTGGCCACTCTGAACCTGATGCTGGAGCAGACCACCGACCATCAGATGAAGATTTCCACCTTTGAGGACTACTCCTTCCAGAAGTACCGTGGCTGTGTGGAAGGCTACTACGGCTACCCCTGGAGCGTGGAGGGCACTCTGAGCTGGTTCGACTTCGCCAAGCGCTACAAGATGAACATCTTCCTCTACGGCCCCAAGACCGACCCCTATCACCTGGGTCAGTGGGACGAGCCCTATCCTGAGACCGTCACCGAGGAGGAGTCCGCCATCGGCATCCGCACCCGCAGCGAGATGCAGCAGTTTGCCGAGAAGGCCACCGAGTGCAACGTGGACTTCGTGTGGGTGGCTCACCCCGCCATGAAGAAGCCCATCGACTTCACCAATGAGGAGACCGTCAACGAGGGCGTGGACCGCCTGATGACCAAGTTTGCGGATATGTACGACCTGGGCGTGCGTCAGTTCGGTATCTTCGTGGACGACATCTCCAACTCCGAGGCCGCCCGCACCTGCGACATGCAGATTTACATGCTCAACACCACCCAGGAGCGTCTGTATGAGACCTACAACGGCGAGGGCACTGCAGCGGAAGACCATGTAAAGGGCCTGTTCTTTACCCCCGCCTGGTACACCACCGGCTCCAGCGGCGCTTCCACCTACATGCCCAAGTTCCGCAATGTGCACGAGGACATCGAGATCTGCTTCACCGGCAGCGACGTGTTCTCCAGCATCAGCAACACCTCTGCCACCACCTTTAAGAATTGGATTGGCCGGGACCCCGTGCTGTGGTGGAACTACCCCGTCAACGACAACGTGGACAACGTCTACTACACCAACCCCATCAACCACTACTACTCCCTGGACTCCAACCCCACCAGCCTCAAGGGCGTGCTGTCCAACCCCATGAACTACTCCGAGTCCTCCAAGGTGGCGTTCTTCGGCATCGCCGACTACACCTGGAACCCCAACGCCTTTGACGCCATGGAGAACTGGGAGAACTGCTTCGACGGCATCTTCCCCGACGACCCCGACATGGCACAGGCCCTGAAGGTGGTCTACGGCAGTCTGAACACCAGCTATGAGCCCGCTGAGCTGACCCGTCTGTACGCTCAGTACGGCAGTGGCAGCGCCACCGCCGCCGCCAGCCTCATGGAGAAGATGTATGAGATCGTGGACTCCATCGAGAAGCTGGAGACTCTGAAAAACAGCGACGATCCCGTGGAGCTCCTGCTGGTGGAGGAGGCTCAGCCCGCCTTCAACAAGCTCTATGACATGGCCGCTGCCATCGGCGGCGCTATGGCGGTGGAGTCCTCCGACGATCCTCTGGTGCAGACCCACGGCTACTACCTGGCCAAGGCCGCCTATGAGCGTCTGAGCATCTACCGCAACCCCCGCTATCAGATCATCGCTCTGGAAGGCTCCGGCGCTGACATCTACTACAGCACCTGGGAAGCTGAGCCCTCCAACGGCAAGATGAAGGCCTTCGTGGAGACCGCCATGAATGCCATTGCCGATTTCGACGTCACCTCTCTGGACACCAGCGCCGCGGACATCCAGTCCGTGCAGATTCTGCCCAATGAGAACGTGGAGGTCCGTCAGGGTACCACCTGCCAGTTCACCGCTCAGGTCACCGCCAACGGCGAGAACCTCAGCGACGTGATCTGGACCGTGGAGGGCAACACCGGCGAGAACACCACCATGAACTTCAATGGCATCCTGACCATGGATACCAACGAGCTCTCCCCCACCGTCACCGTCAAGGCTGTCTCCGCCTATGACGAGACCGTGTTCGCCACTGTGGAAGTGACGGTCACCGACCGCATCTATGTGGATCCCACCATCCCCACCAACCAGGCCTACGGCGCCGCCATTCTGGGTGGTTCCGGCAATCCCGGCGTGGGCGGCGGCCCGGAGAACCTCTTCGACGAGAGCGAGGACGGCTCCAAGTGGTGCCCCGGCGACAACACCCGCTACAACCAGTGGGCCGCCTTCGACCTGGGCGCGGACAAGACCATCTCCTCCTGGCAGACCGTCCACGCAGGTGTGGAGCACGAGCTGGACATCTCCTCCAACTTCTCCCTGCAGGTCCTCAAGGACCCCAACGCCACTGAGGAGCAGCTCCACGACAAGTCCTACCTGGGCAACAGCGCCAACTGGGTCACCGTGGCCGAGTATGTGAACAACACCGAGAACATCACCACCTATGAGTTCGAGGAGCCCGTGACCGCCCGTTACTTCCGCCTGTACATCGCCGACGGCTGCCAGCCTGGCGTGCCCTATGCCGCCACTCGTATCTATGAGTGCCGTCTGTTCGGTGTGGACACCGCCACTGTGGCACGCACCCACAGCCTGACCATCGCCGACGGCATTGCCAACGGCACCATCACCACCGATGCCTCCAACTACGAGGAGGGCGCCAAGGTCAACGTGTACGTCACGCCCGACGAAGGCTACCGCCTGAAAGAGGGCACCCTGAAGTACAACGACACCGTGATGGAGGGCACCAGCTTCCTGATGCCCGCTGAGGACGTGGTCATCACCGCCGAGTTCGAGGTGGATTCCGGCACCGAGCCCACTGTGGACAAGACTCAGCTCCAGGCCACCGTGGACGAGGCCTCCGCTCTGAAGGAAGCCGACTACACCGCCGAGACCTGGACCGTGTTTGCCGCCGCTCTGGCCGACGCCCAGACTGTCCTGGCCAATGACGAGGCCACTCAGAAGGACGTAGACGAAGCTCTGGCCGCCCTCAACGCCGCTGTGGAGCAGCTGGAGAAGGTTCAGGAGCCCGGCCAGGAGGCCAACAAGCTTCTGCTGCAAAAGACCTATGACTACGCTCTGACCCTGGACACCACCGGCGTGGTGGACTCCGCTGTGGCCGTCTTCCAGAAGGCTATGGACGAGGCCAAGGCCGTGCTGGACGACCCCAACGCCACTCAGGACGAAGTGAACACCGCTTGGGACAACCTGCTCACTGGCATCTGGTCCCTGGGTCTGAAGCAGGGCGACAAGACCATGCTGGAGGTACTCATCGTCAAGGCTGAGTCCATGGTAGCCAACGAGAGCAAGTACATGCCCGACCACTGGCAGGAGCTGCTGGATGCCCTGAATGCCGGCCATAAGGTCATGGACGACGGCGACGCCCTCCAGGGCGACGTGGAGACCGCTGTGGAGGCTCTGATGAACGCCATCCTGGCCCAGCGCTACAAGGCCGACAAGTCCATCCTGGAAGACCTCATCGGCAAGGCTGAGAGCATCGACCTGACCGGCTACACCGCCGAGTCCGTGGCCATGTTCCGCTCCGCTCTGGCCTCTGCTCAGTCCGTGCTGGCTGACGAGACCCTCTCTGAGGACGATCAGGCCACTGTGGACAACGCCGTGGCCGCTCTGTCCGCTGCCATGGACGGCCTCACCGCCGGTGGCGCTCCCGAGACCACCGACAAGCCCGAGACTTCTGAGAAGCCTGAGTCCACCGACAAGCCCCAGGCCACTGAGAAGCCCGAGAACGTGCCTCAGACGGGCGACGAGGCCATGATTCAGATTTGGGTGGCTCTGGCTCTGGTCAGCACCGCCGCTCTGGCTCTGGCTGTGACCAAGAAGAAGCACAACGTGTAAGCCCTTCCCCTTCTGTACCGCTCCGCCCACCGGGGCGGAGCGGTGCAGGAACCTGACATCGGAAAGGATTTGAAACAATGAAAGCAAAGAACAAACGGGTGGCCGCCCTGGCACTGGCCACCGCCCTGACCTTCAGCCTGTCCGCCCCCTTCACCCTGCCCCAGGCCCGGGCCACCAACAACACCTCTGTCTCCATGAATGTGCGCAGCGGTGAAGAGCTGGCCACCCTGGTCACTCCCATTGTGCAGAAGTACACCGTGGACGATTCCCAGCAGACCTGGGTGATGTCCCCCTCCAGCCGTCTGGCTGTGCTGGCCACCCAGGAGAACGTGTCCAATGAGCGTCTGGCCGAAGTGGTGAAGCTGGTCAACTCCGAGTTTGTGGAGAAGGAAGTGGTCTCCTCCACCCCCTTCACCATGGTCTACGCCAACGAGGAGGATATGGCTCCCGCTGACGTGCTCATCAAGCTGGACACCGACAGTTCCCTCTATGACGGCTCCGAGAGCCCCGAGGCCTACCGCATTGACATCGGCGCCGACGGCGTGGTCATCACCGCCGCCAGCGAGAACGCCGTCATGTACGCCCTGCGCACCATCCAGAACTACATGGTGGCCAACGACGGCCTGCCCTACGGTACCATCGTGGACTATCCCGACGTGGCCGAGCGCCGTCTCCATGTGGACTGTGCCCGTAAGTACATCAGCAAGGACTGGTTCATCCGTCAGATCCGTGAGATGTCCTTCCTGAAGATGAATGCCATCCAGATCCACTTCTCTGAGAACCTGGGCTTCCGCATTGAGTGTGAGACCGATCCCGCCATCGTCTCCGACGAGTACCTGACCAAGGACGAGGTGCGGGAGATTCTGGCTGAGGCTGAGAAGTACGGCGTGAAGGTCATCCCCTCCTTTGACAGCCCCGGCCATGTGGACCAGATCCTCAAGGCCCACCCCGAGTATGGCCAGATCAGCAACAAGGGCTCTCACTACAAGTCCGGTCTGGACGTGACCAACCCTGAGGCAGTGGAGTACATCTACTCCCTGTACGATGAGTACATGGAGCTGTTTGAGGGCTGCACTGACTTCCACATCGGCGGCGACGAGTACATGGAGTTTGACCGCGCCCCCTTCACCACCGAGTACAAGAGCGTGCTCAACGACTACGCCAAGAAGACCCTGGGCTCTGAGTACCAGTGGAAGGACGTGCTGGCCAACTACATCAACGAGCTGGCCGAGCATGTCTACTCCAAGGGCTTCACCCCCCGTGTGTGGAACGACGGCCTGTACTACGGCGAGAACTCCTGGGAGGGCGCTCAGCGCATTGTCATGCACGACTACATCGGTGTAGACTTCTGGTCCCAGATGGGTTGGAACCGTGACATCGCCAACCTCCAGACCTTCATCAACAAGGGCCACGACACCATCTACAACGTCAACGCCAGCTTCTTCTACTATGTGCTGCGCAACGATAAGCCCACCGACGGCCGGGAGCAGCACTCCTTCGACGTCCTGAACCAGGACAAGAACATCTTCGAGAACTGGACCCCCGGCAAGTTCCAGTCCAACACCATTGCCGACGACCACCCCTCCATCAAGGGTACTTCCATGGCCATCTGGTGCGATAACCCCACCCTGGTGGATGAGGACGTGATCACCGAGGACATCGCCGACGAGCTGCGTGCCCTGGCCTCCAAGGCCTGGAACGTGGAGAGCAATTCCACCATCAACTTCGAGCAGTTCAAGGAGAACTATCAGGTGCTGGGCAACGTGGCCGGCTTTGAGAAGGGCTCCACCCTCCCCGACTCCGGCGAGTTCCAGAGCGCTGAGAGCCTGGGCACCGTCACCCTGAAGTACGTCAGCGACACCGGCAAAGTGCTCAAGGAGGACGTGGTGAAGTACGGCACCATCGGCAACGAGTACACCTTCACCGCTGACGAGATCTACGGCTACAAGCTGGTGAGCGAAGGCAATGTCTCCGGTACCTACTCTAAGGAAGGCGACGTGTATACCTTCACCTACACCCTGTTCACCGACAAGACCGATCTGGGCGCCGAGCTGGAGGCCAAGCTCAACGCCGCTGACTACATCCCCGCCACCTTCGCCGAGTACCAGACCGCTCTGGACGCTGCCCAGGCCGTGTATGACCAGGAGGACAGCGAGCAGCTGGCGGTGGACGAGGCTCTGGCCGCCCTCACCGAGGCCAAGGCCAAGGCCGTTCTGCTGCGCCACTTCGCTCTGTATGTGGAGACTCAGTTCCCCCTCACCGACATCGGCTATCAGTCCGGCTACACCGAGTACAAGGCCGCTGTAAACGCTGCGGAAGAGGTCCTGTACTCCCAGGGCAATGACGCCCAGGCTGTGGCCGCCGCCCTGGAGTCTGTGAACACCGCCAAGGCCGCTCTCATGCTGCCCGACGGCAACACTCCCACCGTCTCTGCCACCGACAGCTACTATCAGAGCTACAGCTATGACAAGATGCTGGACGGCAACCTGAACACCTGGTGCTGGTTCGAGAAAGACCAGGAAGCTGGCAAGGAGTTCGTCTTCGCCTTCCCCCAGGCCGTGAACATGTCTCAGATTCGCGTGGTGCAGCCCAGCAACGTGGGCGCTGACATTCTGGAGGGCGCCGACGTTCAGGTGTCCACCGACAAGGAGACCTGGACCACCGTGGGCCACCTGGACAGCTCTTCTTCTGACACCACCATCGAGTTTGACTCCACCGTGGTCAAGTACGTCCGCGTCCTGCTCACTGCCACCAAGAAGAACTGGTATCAGATCTCCGAGGTTCAGTTCACCTACGAGCAGATTCCCGAGGACACCACCGTCCGGGACATCATCGCCGAAGCCGAGGCCATCGACGTCACCGGCAAGGATGTGGCCGCCGTCAACACCATGATCGACGCCCTCATCGAGGTGCAGAAGCTGTACGCTGAGGACAGCAAGGACACTGCTGAGGCCGTGGCCGCTCTGCGTACTGCCATCGACCAGCTGACCGACACCGACGAGCCCGCCACCGAGGCCAGCAAGGCCCTGCTGCAGAAGGTGTATGACTACGCCGCTGCCCAGGATACCAGCAACCTCATCCCCACCGTGGCTGCCAAGTACCAGGCTGCTCTGGACCAGGCCAAGGCCGTTCTGGCTGATCCCAACGCCACCCAGCCCGAGGTGGACAAGGCCACTGAGGACCTGTTCGAGGCTGTGCACCTGCTGGACTTCACCCAGGGTGACAAGGAAGCTCTGAACCTGCTCATTGAGCGTGCCAAGGAAATGGTGGCCAACGAGGACCAGTACATGGACACCAACTGGCAGATGCTGCTGGATGCCCTGGACAAGGCCGAAGCCGTGTCCGCTGACCCCGACGCTCTGCAGTATGAGGTAGACGCCGCTTATGCCGCCCTGCTGGAGGCCATTGAGGCTCAGCAGCTGCGCTGCGACAAGTCCATGCTGGAGCTGCTCATCGACCGTGCCAACGGCATGGTAGAGAATGCCGACAAGTACGTGGAGACCAACTGGCAGATGCTGCTGGATGCTCTGGAGAAGGCCCAGACCGTCTATGACGATCCCAACGCCACCCAGGCTGAGGTAGAGACCGCCTGTGATGAGCTGCTGGAGGCCATCATGGCCCAGCGCTTCAAGGCCGACAAGTCCATCCTGGATGACCTCATCAACCAGGCCGAGAACATGAACCTGGACGGCTATCCCGCTGAGGCTGTGGCCACCTTCCGCACCGCTCTGGCCAATGCCCAGGCTGTGATGGCAGACAACAGCCTGTCTGTGGACGATCAGAAGACTGTGGACGACGCTGTGGCTGCCCTCACCGCCGCCATGGACGGCCTCACTGCCGATGGCACTCCCGAGACCACCGACAAGCCTGAGGCCTCTGCTAAGCCTGACGCTTCCAGCAAGCCTGAGGCCACCACCAAGCCCGAGAAGGTGCCTCAGACTGGCGATAACAGCCATCTGGCCGCTTGGGCCACGGCTGGCGTGATCTCCCTGGCTGGCGCCGCCTACGTGGTGACCCGCCGCAAGGACGAGGCCGACCAGTAATTCCCTTGCAACGATATCAAGCCCCCCTTGAGTCGTCAAAAGCCCCCGCCCTCCGGTTTGCGCCGGAGGGCGGGGGCTTTGTTACGGATTTATTAGGTGTTTGGTTGGGCAGCTCGCAGTTCTTCCGCCTTCTTTTCCATCTCTGCGGCTTTCTCTTCTTCGCCCATGGCTCGAAGGGTGATGGCTAGGCTATCATAGTACTCGGGATTGTTAGGATCCAACTGGATAGCTTTTTGGCATTCCTCCACTGCCTCTTCATACCGCTTCATCCCGTGCAGAATTGCACTCAAACCATCGTAATATCGAGCATTATTCGATTCTAGCTCCACTGCTTTTTTCTCCTCTGCTAATGCCTCTTCATATCGCTCCATCGAATGCAAAGTTGCGCCCAAACCATCGTGATACCGAGCATTATTTGGTTCCAGCTCTATGGCGTTCTTTGCCTCTACCAACGCCTCTTCATATCGCTCCATTACACGCAAGGTAATACCTAGACTATAGTGGCTTTCAGCATCATCTGGCTCCAGCTCTACGGCCTTCCGTTTCTCAGCCTCCGCCTCTTCATACTGCTTCATTGCATGCAGGGTCACACCCAACTGATGATGATAGAGGCCTTTCTCTGATTCCAAGGTCACAGCACGTCTCCGTTCCTCTAACGCCTCTTCATACCGTTTCATCTCATGCAGGGTTACGGCTAGGCTATTATGATAGCGAGCATTCTCCGGCTCCAGCTTAATTGCTGTTTCAGTCTCCTCCAACGCCTCCTCGTATCGCCCCATCATATGCAGCGTCATTCCCAAGCTGTAATGATACTGTTGTTTATCCGGGAACTGTTCCACCAGGCGTTGGATAGGCACCAAGGCCTTTTCGTACTCTCCATTGGTATACAACGCCAAATACTGAGAGTACAGGTTCCCTTCGTCCGCACCTTCTATCTCCACTGTGTCCAAGCTGCCTCCTGTCTGTAGCAAAAGCTTGGGCCTGTCCGGTAGTTGCTCCTCCAACAATTGGCTGACGCTGTCCATCAACTCTTTATACTGGTCCTGGGTTTTCTTAATATACTCCTCTTCGGACGGCAGCCGCTGCCCCAGGGCATTGCTGAGTAGCACCATCACCTGATCAAACCCCCTGTGGGAAATCAAGTATCCATTCGAACCCTCTAAAAACTGCTTTCCTTTCCCCTCGGGCAACTGATCGCCATATACAAGCCAATACGGACATGCCCACTGATCGGAATTGAACTTATCCACATTATTGCAGAGAAAGTCCATGACACTGTTGTCATTCCCGGCATAGCCAATAAACACCGGATGGTAGTGAGAAAAGAGATTGTCCAGCACTTTCACCCATTCATCGTGGAGTTTATCCAGTTCATCAGGCTTGTTAATGGGATTCAAGAGCAAATCACGGTGTATTTTTACCACCGTAGGCCGTGTAATCTCCCCTGTGGCATAAGGGGCCAGTTTCTCATGTCCGATAACCATGGGCATTTTCTGGGCATACTGCACCAGGGAGTCCTCCACCAAATGGTCAAAATTGGTAGTGACCACCACGTTGTGCATGGTATTGGCCATAATCAGAGCCAGATGCACATATCCGCCACTGGGACGTGCCTTGTCCATTATTTGCTCCAGATAGTTGTACCCGTCCCGGTATCGTCCGCCGTTGTCTCTGGGAAATCGGCGCTGATAATAGTCGCTGTAAAAGTTCCCCCGATTTTTCTCTGTGATGCCCAGCTGATTTTTCCATTCCTCGTGGTCCCGGGAGTTACGCTCTGCTAGCTCACGCTCCCAAATCTCTACCAACTCTTCCCCTGTCTTGATGCCCGAGGTCTTGGAGGCCCCTGCCCCCAGCACAAAGCAAAATTTTCTGGGGTGTGGGCCTTGGGAGACCATTCTCACTTCGTTGATAAAACCTTTTAGGGTCATAATCTGATACGCCATGGTATTCCCCGCTTTCTCCCGTGTCACTTATAGAACCCCGGGTATGCTTTCTTTTCCACCAGTGTACCACCCACATTTCTCTAAAACAAGACATATTTCCCAGTTTTCACTTCCAGTCTTTCCTCACAAAAACGGACAGCCCGCCCGGGCTGTCCGCTCCTCTTGATCCTCTTATTCTCTTCTCACCATACTTGGCGGCGTACCTGTAGGCTCTCCAGCTGGTGGACCGCCTGGGTGCATCGGGCCATGTGATAGCGGAGATAGGCCTTTTTGGCCTCCCGCTGCTCCTTCTGCCTGCGCTGGAACAACAGCCAGTTGGCACAGGTCTTGTGGCACCCCTCTCGGTAGCTGGGACAGGTCTTCTGACATGGCAGCATAACAATCACCACTCCTAGAGATTCTTCCTAGTCTATGGTCTCCAGTATAATCTCCCGTCCTGCGACTCGCCATCCAACTCGTGTAAAGTTCCTGTGAAGGTTGTGTGCACCAAAGACCCGGGGTGCAGAGTGGTTCTCTGTACCCCGGCGTTTGTCGCTCTCATAGCGTATCAAGATTCGTGTTTGTCCCCCTTGCGTCGGTTCTGTAAAATGGTGACCACCACCAGACAGGCTCCTGTGATGCACACCAGAATCATCCATATCACCAGATCACTGGTGTCTCCGGTTGCCGGCGGCTGCTGCACCTGGAATACGTCCTGTGTTTGGACTGGGGGTGTGGGTGTCTGGGGTGCGGCAGGATTGCTCACATCTCCCTGGGGCTGATCTTCCACCACCTCATCCTCTGGAAGCACGATGGCCTGCTGGGCCAGAAGCTCGGTGACCTGCTGGGCAATAAGGGCATGCCCATATTCATTGGGATGAAAATCTAGGTTCAACTTTACAGGCACGGACACAGAGGCGTTGCAGGGGTTTTCCTGGGCGGTTTCAAAAGCGTCATACACTTTGGCCACCCAACACTCCTGCTGCTGCGCCACAGCAGCAATCACGTTGTTGATGTCTGCTACCCCCGCCCCAAAGGCAGCGCACAGACTCTGGGCCGAGCTGGCAAAGATGGGGTTCTTGGACAGCTCCTTGAGCAAGTAACTGTACGGGTTGTACTGCTCCACCACCACCAGCTGAACCTGGGGATTCTCCGCGCAGATATTCAAGACTATCTGGGTCAAGTGGGTATGAAAGTCGGCCAGCGCCTGGGTGGCCCGCTCCGAATTGGAAAACCCAGGGCCTACTTCCAGGGCAAAGGTGAGAACTCCCATATCTCCCCCCATGACGGCATTCTTCATGTCCTCCTGGGTGGTGGGATTCTCGGGGTTGCGCTGGTTATACGCATCGGTCAAATAGGCATACAGGGCGTTCATCAGATCATTGCCGCCCACCGTTATGGTCATGATGTCCGCCTGGGCAACCGCTTCGGAAACCTGGTCTGTCTGTAGTTTGTCCAACAGAGAGGTAGCCGTCTCTCCATCCTGGGCCAGATTGGTCAGCTCCAGGCCATTGTCCTGGGCCACCTGCTGGGCAAAACTCAACGTGCCCTCTTCCAGCCCGTACCCGGAGGAAATGCTGTCGCCCAGAGCCACATAGCTTGTCCCTTGCTCAGACTGCGCTCCGGCCATGGGTATCAGGCACAAAAACAGAGCTCCCAATACCGCCACCCCCAGCAGCTTTTTCACCAGACCACCTTTTCCATTGGTCGATTTCATCAAACAATTGCTCCTTTCTGTTCCAATGCGGGTGTTTTAACACACGAAAAGGCGACTCGTAAATCGGCCGAAAGTATGATGCTCCCCTCTTTGTGCCACGGGCGCCCCTCCCTATCTTGCCCTTTTCCTGGGAAAGGCGTATAATAAAATAATACAAATTTTCAAAGGAGGGGAGTTTTACCCTTGAACCCCAACGACAAAACCCAGCTCTTTGAATCCACTCCCATTCCCAAGGCCATTGCCACCCTGGCCATCCCCACGGTGATGAGTTCCCTGGTGATGGTGCTGTACAACCTGGCGGATACCTTTTTTGTGGGTATGCTCAATGATCCCATAGAAAACGCCGCCGTCACCCTGGCGGCTCCGGTTCTGTTGGCCTTCAACGCCGTCAACAACCTCTTCGGCGTGGGCAGCTCCAGCATGATGAGCCGCGCTCTGGGCCGAAAAGACTACGACACCGTGTATAAGAGCTCTGCCTTTGGCTTTTACTGCTCCATTTTCTGCGGCCTGCTCTTCTCCATCTTCTATTTCCTTCTGCGTGTGCCCCTGCTCACCGTACTGGGTGCAGACGCCCAGACCGCCGCCAGCACCACCGGGTATCTGACCTGGACCACCGGGTTAGGCGCCGTCCCCGCCATTTTGAACGTAGTTATGGCCTACTTGGTACGCTCAGAAGGTGCCTCCCTCCACGCCAGCATCGGCACCATGAGTGGATGTCTGCTCAACATCATTCTAGACCCCATCTTCATCCTCCCCTGGGGCTTCCACATGGGGGCCGCTGGAGCCGGTCTGGCCACCTGTATCTCCAACTGTGTGGCCTGTCTGTACTTCTTTGTCCTGCTGTGGGTGCGCCGGGGCAACACCTTTGTGCGCATCCACCCGAAACACTTCACCTTCCAAGGTGACATCGTCAAGGGGGTGTGCGGCGTGGGCATTCCCGCCTCCATCCAAAACCTGCTCAACGTCACGGGCATGACGGTGCTCAACAACTTCACCGCCCCCTTTGGCGCCAACGCCGTGGCCGCCATGGGCATCTCCTATAAAATCTACATGGTACCCATGTATGTGGCCATGGGCTTGTCTCAAGGCCTCATGCCCCTGGTGAGTTACAACTATGCCAGCCGAAACTACCAGCGCATGAAGCACGGCATCACCTTTACCGCCAAAATCTCCGTGTCCTTCCTGGTGGTGGTCACCGCCTGCTACTTCCTTTTCAGTCCCCAGCTCATCACTCTGTTTATGAGCAACCCGGAAGTGGTCTCCTACGGCAGTTCCTTCCTGCGGGCCATGTGTCTGGCTCTCCCCTTCTTTGCCGCCGACTTCTTGGCGGTAGGTGTCTTCCAGGCCTGCGGCCTGGGACGGAACTCCCTGATCTTCGCCATTCTCCGTAAGGTAGTATTGGAAATTCCCGCCCTGTACATTCTCAATCGCCTCTTCCCCCTGTATGGCCTGGCTTGGGCCCAGTTCTGTGCCGAGGTCATTCTGGCCATTGCGGCCGTGGTCACTTTGAGCCGCCTGTTCCGGCGCTTGGAAGACGGGCTGCACCACACTGCCTGAGCCGCCCTCTCTTGACGGCAGATTTTATCTGTGCTACACTATTTTTAATCTCATACGCAAAGGGTGAAAGTATGAACAAGTAAACTGTTTCCTGTCATGATTGTATACCACTGTTTGGTCCATGAAGCCATGGGCCTTGGTTTTCGTGACGCGAGGAACAGTTTACTGACCACTCTGTCTGGGGAGATGTTCTCCCTTTGCACAGGGTTTGCCTTTCGTTGCGTCAGTCTGTCCTCGTGTCATGCGAGGACAGACTTTTTTCTTTGCTGCGAAAGGAGCGATTGACCATGATGCAAGTGAAGCATCTCACCATCACCCACAAAAAGGACCTCACGGTCCTGGTGGACGACCTGAGCTTCGTGCTGGGCCCCGGAGATCGGGCCGCCATCATCGGCGAGGAGGGAAACGGAAAATCCACGGTGCTCAAGCTCCTGTATGATCCCGCCCTGGTGGAGGGCTACGCCGACTGGACAGGGGAGGTCATCGACCACGGATGCCGCAAGGGGTATCTGGCCCAGGAACTGCCCCCGGAAGCGCTGGAACTATCGGTGCTGGACTACTGCCAGTCCGCCCTCGGCTTTGAGGATGCCGACCCCCGAGAGATTTCCCGCACCGCCCGACAGCTGGGACTGGACGAGGGGCTGTTCTACGATTGGCGGCCCATGTCCACCCTGTCCGGGGGTGAACGGGTGAAGCTGCGCCTGGCTCTGTTGCTGCTGGCCCAGCCGGACCTGCTCCTGCTGGACGAGCCGTCCAACGACCTAGATGTGGAGACGGTAGAGTGGCTGGAGGATTTTCTTCTCTCCTGCCCTGTCCCTGTCCTGTACGTCTCCCACGACCAGCTGCTGCTCACCCGCACCGCCAACGTGGTCATCCATCTGGAGCGGCTGCGCCGCCGCACCACCGCCCGGTGCACAGTATCCAACCTGGACTATGCATCCTATACCACCCAGCGCCAGGCGGCCTTTGCCCAACAGGAGCAGATTTCCCGGAAGGAGCACGCCCAATATCAGGCCAAGCTGGAGACCTACCGGAAAATTCGGGACAAGGTGGACCACCAACAGGCCACCATCTCCAGGCAGGACCCCCATGGCGGCCGTCTGCTAAAAAAGAAGATGCACACGGTGCAGGCCATCGGCCGCCGCTTCCAGCGGGAGGCAGAGCAGATGACCCCCATGCCCGAGTGGGAGGAGGCCATCCTAGCCGCCTTTGATCCCGTCAAGGCCGCACTGCCCGCCGGGAAAACGGTGCTGCGCCTGGACCTTCCTCAACTCACCGCTGGAGATCGGGTGTTGTCCCGCAACCTCCACCTGTGGGTCACCGGCCCAGAGAAAATTGGGATCATAGGCCCCAACGGGGTAGGCAAGTCCACCCTGCTCAAGCTGTTGGCGGACCAGCTTTTGCCCCGGGCCGACATTCGGGCCGCCTATATGGCTCAGAACTACTTTGACCAGCTGCCCCGGGGCCTGACTCCCGTGGAAATTCTGGCCCCCTCCGGGCGGAAGGAGGACATCACCCGGGCCCGCACCCTGCTGGGGTCCATGAAGTACCAGGCGGAGGAGATGGATCACCCCGCCGCCTCCCTCAGCGGCGGCCAGTGCGCCAAGCTGCTGTTTCTGGCTATGGTGCTCCGTGGCAGCAATGTCCTCATCCTGGACGAGCCCACCCGCAACTTCTCTCCCCTCTCCGCCCCGGTGATTCGCCAGGTTCTGGCGGAGTTTCCGGGAGCCATCCTCAGCGTGTCCCACGATCGGCAATACCTCTCCCAGGTGTGCCAGCGGGTACTAAAACTGACCCCCAATGGGCTGGAAGAAGTGAATCTCTAGACAAAATACCCCCGGCTGTCGACACATACAGCCGGGGGTATCTCATCGCTATTTTTCGAACAGCACAAATTTCAGATTGCGGTCACACACCGCCAAAAACACCTCTTTGGCAGAGGAAATGTGGCGCTGCTTGAGCTGTTTTTCCAGCCAGGTCCGGTCCAGCCCCATGCGGTGGAGGTTCTCCTCCAGAATGCGCCCGTCCATGATGAGCTCGGTGAAGATGAGCTCCTGGTCCGGGCTCAAGTCCAGGTCCTGGGGCGTCACAGGGCGCTGGGTGGTGACCGGCAGAATGGTGAGCTTACCGTTGTACTCAAAAATAGCCGTCTGGATGGTGGTGAGGTCGAAGTACCCCTGCTGGCGGCATAGGACCCCACCGTGGTGAGACAGAGGGTGAGAACAGCCATGGCGTGCGCCTCCTTTTCTGGTATTCTGTCTCAAAATCCCAGAAACATGCATTTCATGCTCCATCCCGCCCAGGCTGATAGACCTGCCGCACTTGTGCCCGGTTTTTCCAGATGGTGAGCCAGCACACCACTAGAGTAAAGGCAGCTCCCAGGGTGACGCACACCCTCACATCCAGCACCTCCCCCAGCGCTCCCATCCCCAGGCTGCACAGGCTGGAAGCAGCCATAATGCACATGCTCTCAAAGGCGTTGATTCTGGCCCGAAGCCCCTCAGGGAGGTACCGCTGCACTGCTGCCTGGCGCATGGTGGCGCTGTTCACCCCCAGAAAACCTGCACTGGCCCGGTTGAGGAGCATCAGGGGATAGGGCAGCCACAATAGGCACATATCCATAACCTCGTAAAACTGGTAGACAAAGAAGGCGAAGCCGTACTTTTTCTTGTCGGGAATACGCACCCGGTACTGCACCACACCGCCCAGGCTGCGCCCCACGAACTCCGCTACCGAGAACAGACCGTACAGGAAGGCGCTCATCCCCGGCATGGTGCGGAAAAAGGCCACCAGCAGCGGAGAGTATCCACTGGCCACTCCGTTGGTCACTGCCATGTAGCCGTAAATGCTGCGCAGGCCCTTCTCCTGCTTCAGGTACCGAGCGGCCTCCCGGATGTCCCCCCACCACAGAGCTAAGGAAAACCGGGCTCCCCCCTTCTCCACATGCTCCACCAGCTGGATGCGGCTCTCCACCCCCGCCGCCAGCAGGGACAGCCCGGCCTGGATGAGGAGAATCCACGCCACCCCCACTGTGTCCAGCAGCACCGCCGCTACCGGGGTCATGATGACCTTGAGCACCGGGTAGAGAGTTGCCGACACCGCATACCCCTTCTCCTCCAGGCCGCTGGGGATGAGCTTGGGATAGATACAGTTATAAGCTAGCTCATCAAAGGCACTCAGGGAGGCCAGCAGCAGGGAAAAGCCCAGATACCCCAGGTAGTGAAAGTCCCAGAACATCAGGTATAACCCCGCCGCCCCGTAGAGGATGCCATTGAGCACGTCCCCACCCACCAGAAACGGCTTACGGGGCATCCGGTCCATCCAGGGGGCGGCAAACAGAGGGATGACAAAATAAGGCACCAGCTGAATGGCCAGAATGAGGGCGGAGGCCAAGGTGCTCCCCGTCTCATCAAAGACCAGAAAGGACAGGGCGAAGCTGCCCGCAATGCCTCCCACGGCCCCCAAGGTGGTGGCCAGGGTGACCAGGGTAAAGTTTTTCGTCCAAAGGGTCTGTCTCATGTCTTTCACCTCACATTCATGGTAGCACAGGGTATAAGGGTAGAAAAAGGCCCTTCCTTTGGGAAAATGTTCTCCCAAGGAAGGGCCTTAATGGATTATAAATCCAGTTTGATGGGAAAATTCCGGAGAAGCTCGTAGGCGCTGCGGTACTGTCGGTTTGCAGTGTACCACTCCAGCACCCAGGGCAGGTGGAACGCCGCATAGCCGATGGGAAGCTGGGTCTGGCAGTCCTGGAACACCTGTAAGAGCTGCGCCCCGTATTCCGTGTGGCGCAGATAGTCGGGATACTCCAGGCGGTAGCGCACCAGATGGCACATCTGTCTGCCCAGTTCCCAGTCCCAGTCCATCCCGTCTGCCTGGTCCAGGGCCTCCAAAGCCTGTTGGGTCAGCCCCAGCTTCTCACAGCACAGGGCCAGCTTGTGCAGGTCCATCACCGTGGGGTCGTCCACCGTGGAGAAATAGGCATAGGCATTCTGGTATTCCCCGCACTCCAGGTATCCCGAAGCCTGATTATAGGCGATGCTGCGCAGAATGCTCTCATCCTCCAGGGCCTGGGCCAGTCGCCGTGCCACCCGGTACTGCTCCTCCATCTGCTCCAAATGGAGCTGGTTGCAGTAGCAGTTGCCCATATACAGCTTGGCAAGCAGCATCAAACGCACATACCCCTGCTCACTGGCCCGCTGGTAGGCCTGGCTCAAACACTCTACGGCGGCGGTGTAGCTGTCCCCCCGGACATAGCGGTCCATCCCCGCCCGCAACCAGGTATAGGCGCAGGGGTACAGGTCCAGCGCCTCCTGGTAGCGCTCCTGCTGCAAGCGCCACAGGGCCAGCTGGCGGCGGTCCAGATACTCTTCCAGCCCCGTGTCCTCCATGGGCTGTTCCGGGTGAACAAAGCCTCGCAGCACCGCCACGTCCAGCCCATAGGGGCTGCTTGCGAGTCGGGGCGCCTGGGCATCATACTCCGGGGCCAGATCACCAGGGTCCTCTGGGTCGCAGGACAGCACCGCCTCATAGCAGCGCTCTACCCACTTCTCCCCCACTTCCATGGTCTCCTGGTCCTCGTACCAGGGCACCTCCAGCCGCTCCAGCAGCAGGCGTATCACATCCGGGCTGCCCTCTGCCTTGCCCTGCTCGATTTTGGAGAGGTAGGACACGGTGCAAATGCCACGGCACAGCCCCTCCTGGCTCCAATCCCGGCGCAGACGCTCTCTCCGGATGACCGCTCCCGCAAACAGGCGATTACCGGGGGTCTCCATCGTACACCGCCCGGCTGCCGCCGATGAACTTGGGCCGGGTGCGGGCGCACAGCAGCAGCCCCTCCCCGATGTGGTCCAGGCTCAGGCGCACGGGCACCGCCACGTCCTTCAGGTGCATCCCGATGAGGGTGCCGCCAATGTCCAGGCCGCCGTGGGCCCGGATGTGCTCCACCGCCACCGGGTGGGCAAAGTTCTGCCAGGCGGTGGTGGCAAAGGAGCCTCCCGCCTTGGGCTGGGGCACCACACACACGGGCTCATAGCCATACTGTTCGGCGCAGTCCCGCTCGATAATGAGGGCCCGGTTTAAGTGCTCGCAGCACTGAGCGGCCAAAAAGATGCCTCTCTCCTGCACCACAGGCCAAATCCCTCGAAAGATGGCCTGGGCAGTCTCCAGGCTGGAGGCCTTGCCAATGTGGCCCCCCACCACCTCCGAGGAGGAACAGCCCACCACCAGAATCTGGCCGGGGATCATGCCGGACACCTCCAGCAGCTCGCAGACCGCCTGGCGGCTCTGCTCTTTCATCTGTTCCAATGTCCACGCCATATTGGTCACCTCACAAGTTGTAGAGTTTGGAGTATTTCTCCGTGAGATAGTCGGTGTACACCGTGGGGTCGAAGTCACCACAGGCCTGCTGCACCAGCTCCTTGGGGTCCAACATGCAGCCATAGCGGTGGATTTTCTCAGTGAGCCACCCGGTGACCTGGCTCAGGTCGCCTCGGGCCACGCTGCCCCACACGTCCACGTCCTGCTCCATGTTGCGCAGCATCTGGGCGCCGTAGGCGCTGCCCAGGGCATAGGAGGGGAAGTAGCCGATCATGCCGCCGGACCAGTGGGAATCCTGCAAGCAGCCGTGGGTGTCGTCGGGCACGTCCACCCCCAGATACTCCTTATACAGTCGATTCCACTCAGCAGGCACGTCCTTCACCGCCAGAGTGCCGCCGATGAGCTGCTTTTCAATCTCATAGCGCACCATCACGTGGAGGCAGTAGGTAAGCTCGTCGGCCTCGGTGCGGATGAGGGAGGGCTGGGCCATGTTCACCGCCCGGTACATCTGCTGGGCGGTCACGTCGGAGAGCTGCTGGGGGAAGAACTCCTGCATCTTGGGGAAGATGGCCTCAATAAAGGGCAGGGAGCGGCCGATGATGTTCTCATAGAACCGGGACTGGCTCTCGTGGATGCCCATGGAGGCCCCGCCGGTGAGGCAGGTGTAGTCATAGTCCGGGTTCACGTCCAGCTCATACCGGGCATGTCCCCCCTCGTGGATGACAGAATACATGGAGCTGGCTACGTCATTCTCCAGGTAGTGGGTGGTAATGCGCAGATCCTGAGTGTTGAAGCCCAGGGTGAAGGGGTGCTCGGTCTCCCCGATGGCGCAGTGGCCCCGGTCCAGCCCCATCACCTCCATGAGGTAGTCGGAGAACTTCCGCTGGTCTTCCACCGGGTAGGTGCGGTGGAGGAAGCTGACATCGGGCTGCTCCTTCTCCCCCACGGCATGGATGAGGGGCACCAGCTTGTCCCGCACCGTGGCAAAGAACTGGTCCAGCTGCTCCATGGTGATGCCACGCTCATACTCGTTGAGCAGGGCGTCATAGGGGGCCTTGTTTGGGTCATAGTACCCGGCAAAGCGGCGGTTGTAGTCCACCACTTTCTCCAGCAGAGGAGCAAAGAGGGGGAAGTCGTTGGTCTCCTTGGCCCGGTGCCATACATCCTCGGCTTCGTTGATGAGCATGGCATACTCCATGTACTCCTGGGCGGGGATGCGGGAGAGCTGGCGGTACTCCCGGGTGAGCAGCTCCACCTGGCGGCGCTGCTCGGCGGTGAGCTGCTCCCCGGCCTGGGCCAGGGTCTCCAGCATCTCCCCCACCTTGGGGTCGGACAGGGTCTTGTGCTGCTCCCCGGCCAGAATGCCCAGGGCCACGCCGCGGCCCGCCGCAGTGTCCCGGGGGGCCACGGTGACCCCGTCTAAGTACAGAGAGGACTGGGCTACCGTGTAAGCGTACAGCTTTTTTTGCAGCTGCTCCAGCTCCTCCATGGCCTGTTGAATTTCCATAACCATCATTCCTTTCATATAAGCCCTCCAGAAGGATTCTGGAGGGCTTAGACTGTAAAAACCTCATATCTATGCAAGAAAGTCAGAGCGTCTTGTGTTTGAAAAAAGCCCTCGGCAGAGTTTTCCCATCCGAAGATGGGAAAATAAATTAAAATCCGTTTTTTTCGGGGACATGCGCATCGAAAAAACACTTCTCAGCCC
>NHCFR05603__coassemble_664_pt1 | contig 21490 bp, 16 predicted proteins | sample NHCFR05603__metabat2_high_PE_050 | metagenome-assembled genome bin NHCFR05603 | reverse complement strand
TCTTGATCTTTTCTTCTACACCTAACTTTTGCTTCCTTGGCATGACAATGCTCCCTCCATGATTGACAGTGTTTTATTTCACTGTCTCTCATAGAGGGAGCATATCAGAAGCGCCGGGCCTTTTCCATTGCAATCCGTGCCGCTACGCGGCACACCACAATTCTTCATGATTCATTCTTCATGATTCATTTTTAGGCAGTATTTCCGCACCAAATCCAGGGCATGATTGGCCGCCAGAGTCCGCACTCGGTCCCGGCGCTGGGCAGCGCCACCCAGGTGCAGCTCCACCGCCTCACAGCCCTCGGGTGTGGCCAGGGCCACATACACCAGCCCCACCGGGTTGCCCCGGTCGTCGCTGTCCGGGCCTGCCACCCCGGTGGTGGACACCGCCAGGTCACAGCCCAGCGCCTTCCGGGCCCCCTGGGCCATCTGTCGGGCCACCTCGGCGCACACCGCCCCCTGCTGCTCCAGCACCTCCTGGGACACCCCCAGCACGTTTGCCTTCACAGCGTTTGTGTAGCTCACCACGCCGCCCCGGAGCACCGCCGAGGCCCCGGGCACGTCGGTGACCCGCTTGGCAATGAGGCCCCCGGTGCAGCTCTCCGCGGTACCCAGGGTCAGGCCCTGTTTGGCCAGCATGGGCACCACCACTTCCTCCAGGGAGGTCACATCCGCCCCGTAGACCTGGTCCCCCAGGATGTCCCGGACCTCCTGTTCCACCGGGGCAATCATGTCTTTGGCCTTCTCCACGCTCTCTGCCTTGGCGGTGATGCGCAGCTCCACCTCCCCCTCCTTGGCGTAGGGGGCCAGGGTGGGATTTTGGAGGGCGTTCATCTTGTCCCGGAGCAGCTGCTCCACCCCCGACTCGCCCAGGCCGAAAATGCGCAGGGTGCGGGAGTGAATGACCCCCTGGGTGAGCTGGGCCAGATACGGGGTCACCTCTTCCCGGAACATGGGCAGACACTCCCGGGGCGGGCCGGGGAGCATCACCACATGTACCCCATCCACGCAGAAGGCACAGCCCGGGGCAGTGCCCCAGCGGTTTTCCAGCACCGTGCACCCCTTTGGCAGATAGGCCTGCTGGAGGTTGTTGGCCGTCATGGTGCGCCCGGACTTGGCAAAGTAGTCCCGGATGCTCTGCTCACACTCGGGGTGGAACTCCAGAGGCAGCCCGAAGGCCCCCGCCACCACCTTTTTGGTCAGGTCGTCGCAGGTGGGCCCCAGCCCCCCGGTGGTGATGAGGATGTCTGCCCGGCCTTTGGCAATCTCCACCGCCTGGGTCAGGCGGGCAGGGTTGTCCCCCACCACGGTGTGGTGGTACACGTTGAGGCCCAGACCAGATAAGAGCTGGCTTAAATCCCGGGCGTTGGTATTTAAAATGTTGCCCAGCAGCAGCTCGGTGCCCACTGCCAGCAATTCTACACGATGTTCCATGTTGGTGCTCCCTCCTGTGGTCTTTGCTGCTATCCTATTCCCTCTTTCACCCCCTTGTCAATGCCCTGCATCTTTCTCACTTTAGCGCACCAGAAAAAAAGGCTTGCATTTTTTGGCCGAGTGGTCTATAATGACCTCACTTCATAAAGCGAGGTTTGCTGTGATGACCCACACGTCCGCCCACAACTTCATGTCCTATTATGGCTTTACTCGATTTACCGGGTACGGCTATTTTGGCATGGAGAAATGCGGCACATGAGTGAGGCATTCCGCACCCATCTTTATGGGGGCAGAATCGAACATACCGAAACGGAACGCTCATTGACGCATTTGGCAGTCAATGGGCGGTTTTTCATTTCAGGGGCCTCTGGATGAGGCACAGCTTCGTTGTACTGCTCTCTCTTCCCGGGCGTTCCCAACTGCCAAACAGAAAGGATGAACAACGTATGGTTATCGTGATGAAACCCTCTGCCACCCAAGATACCATCCAGGCTCTGGCCCACCAGCTGGAGACAGACCACCCAGAAGTGCGGGTGAGCATCACCAAAGGCGTGGGCTGCTCCATTCTGGGCCTGGTGGGAGACACCTCCCAAATTGACCAGGACAAACTCACCATCCACCAGGACGTGGACCGGGTGATGCGGGTCCAGGAGCCATACAAGAAGGCAAACCGGAAGTTCCACCCCGAGGACAGCGCCGTGCGCATTGGCAACGCCGTCATCGGCGGCGGCGGATTCACCGTCATCGCCGGGCCCTGCTCGGTGGAGAGCCGGGAGCAGATCATTGACGTGGCCCAGTCGGTGAAGGCCTCCGGGGCCTCCCTGCTGCGGGGCGGCGCTTTCAAGCCCCGCACCTCCCCCTACGCCTTCCAGGGCATGGGCACTCCCGGCCTGGATTTGCTGCTGGAGGCCAAGGCAGAGACCGGGCTGCCCATCGTCACCGAGCTGATGAGCCCCAAATACTGCGAGCTCTTCGAGGAAAAGGTGGATATGGTGCAGATTGGCGCCCGGAACATGCAGAACTTTGACCTGCTCAAAGAGGTGGGCAAGATGTCCAAGCCCATTTTGCTCAAGCGGGGCCTGGCCAACACCTACGAGGAGTGGATCATGTCGGCGGAGTACATCATGGCCGCCGGCAATGAAAACGTCATTTTGTGCGAGCGAGGGGTGCGTACCTTCGAGACCTTCACCCGCAACACCTTGGACCTGTCCGCCATCCCCGCCATCCGCCGCATGAGCCACCTGCCCATCGTGGTGGACCCCTCCCACGCCGCCGGGATGTACTGGATGGTGGAGCCCCTGGCCATGGCCGCCGCCGCTGTGGGGGCCGACGGTTTGATGATCGAGGTGCACAACAACCCCGCCTGTGCCAAGTGCGACGGCCAGCAGTCCCTGACCCCTGAGAAGTTCCGCCGCCTCATGGACAAGGTGGTGCCCCTGGTGGAGCTGATGGGCAAAACCTTGACCTAATCCATACAGCCCTTGCATCAAACTCTGTGCCGCACGGCGTCACACCACAATTCTTCATTCTTCATGATTCATTTTTCATTGATTGATGAGAGGAGTATGAACTATGGCCATGTTAGAGCGCACGCTGATCGGAGATTTCGACCAGGTCCTTCAGAAACTGCACACCGCCATTTTGGAGGGCAGCATGTCCGCCTCCTTTGAAAACGGCAACGAGTACATGTCGGGCGACACCCACTGTGCCGTGCGGGTGTACGAGCGGTACAGCTACACCGGAGACAACCGGGTGGCCCTGTGCCTGATGCTCACCGGACAGGGCGACCAGCTGCGCCTGACCGCCATCACCGCCGGCGGCAGTCAGGCCATGTTCTTCAAGATTAACACCTGGGGCGAGGAGGCCTTTTTGGACACTTTGGCCCAGGCCATCGACAAACTCTGAGAGGAGATATCCCCCATGCGAACCCTCACAGTCCCCCTCCCCGGACGGGAGTATGACATTCTCATAAGGCCCGGCCTGCTCCCCCAGGCCGGGGGCTACATCTGCTCGGTGGTGCCCCAGGCCCGGAAGGTGGCCCTGGTCACCGACGCCCACGTGGCCCCGCTGTACGGCCAGACGGTGGCCCACAGCCTGGCCCGGGCCGGGTTCCAGGTGGAGACCTTCGTGGTCCCCGCTGGGGAGCAGAGCAAGTGCTCCAAGCAGCTGGCCCGTCTGTGGAGCAGCTTCGCCCAGTTCGGCCTCACCCGCACCGACTGCGTTGTGGCCCTGGGGGGCGGCGTGGTGGGGGACCTGGCGGGCTTTGCCGCCGCCACCATCCTGCGGGGGGTGGCCCTCATCCAGATTCCCACCACCCTCCTGGCCCAGGTGGACTCCTCGGTGGGGGGCAAGGTGGCCATCGACCTGCCTGAGGGAAAGAACCTGGCGGGGACCTTCTACCAGCCCCGGCTGGTGCTCATGGACCCGGAGGTGCTGGGCACCCTGCCCCACGAGACCTTTGCCGACGGTATGGCGGAGGTCATCAAGTACGGCTGCATCGCCGACCAGGGCTTTTTGGAGTTCCTGAGCCAGAACCCCTCCCGCTCCGCCATCATGGCCAACATTGAACCGGTGCTGCACACCTGCTGCCGCATCAAGGCGGAGGTGGTGGCCGAGGACGAGCTGGACACCGGGCGGCGGATGATCCTCAACTTCGGCCACACCCTGGGCCACGCCTATGAGCTGGCAGGCCACTACACCGCCTACACCCACGGCCAGGCCGTGGCCGCCGGGATGGTTCGGGCCGCCCAACTGGGCACCGCCCTGGGCCTCACCCCCGCCCACCTGGCCCCGGACATCGCCCAACTGGTGGAGGCCTTCGGTCTGCCCACCGCCATTCCCTGTTCCCAGGCGGACTACGCCGCCGCCATCGGCCTGGACAAGAAGGGGGCGGGTTCCTCCCTCTCCCTCATCCTCCTGGACCGACCCGGCCACGCCCTGGCCTACCCCATTTTGAAACAGCAGCTGCTGGAGATGCTGTAACGAGGTATTGCTATGAACGTCACCATCACCCCCACCAAGCTTCACGGCCCCGTCACGCCTCCTCCCTCCAAAAGCCAGGCTCACCGGCTCATCATCGCCGCCGCCCTGGCCTCCGGGGAGAGCGTGCTCACCCACGTGGCCCCATCCCAGGACATTTTGGCCACCATCCGGTGTATGGAGGCCCTGGGTGCCTCCTTCACCTGGTCCGAATCCACCCTGACGGTGCAGGGCCTCACCATGAACCGCCCCACCCCTTCCCTTCCCCGCCTGGACTGCGGGGAGTCCGGCTCCACCCTCCGCTTTCTCATCCCCATCGCCCTGGCGGTGGCGGGCGGCGGGGTGTTCACCGGACAGGGGCGGCTGATGGAGCGGCCCCAAACCCCCTACTTTGATCTCTTCGATGCCAAAGGCATCTCCTACACCCTGGAAGACGGGGTGCTCACCGTGCAGGGACAACTTCCCGCCGGGGACTACCCCCTGCCGGGCAACGTGTCCAGCCAGTTCGTCACCGGGCTGCTGTACGCCCTGCCTTTGGTGGAGGGCACCTCCACCATCACCCTCACCTCCCCCCTGGAGTCGGAGGACTACGTGGCCATGACCCGACAGGCCCTCCACCAGGCGGGCATCACGTTGGACGGATACACCGTCCCCGGCTCACAGCACTACTCCCCCATTCAGGGCAGTGTGGAAGCGGACTGGTCCCAGGCGGGCTTTTTCTACGCCGGGCTGGGGCTGGGCAATGACCTGGACATCCAGGGTCTGGACCCCCACTCCCCCCAGGGAGACCGGCGCATCGTCTCCTTTTATGAGCAGCTCACCGGGCCGGAACACACCGTCACCTTGGACGTGAGCCAGTGCCCCGACCTGGTGCCCCCCCTGGCGGCTCTGGCCGCTGGGCTGGAGGGGAAGACCACCCACATTGTGGGGGCGGCCCGGCTGCGCATCAAGGAGAGCGACCGACTGACCACCACCTCCCAGGTGCTCAATGAACTGGGCGCCCAGGTGGAGGAGCTCTCCGAAGGGCTCACCATCCAAGGCGTGGCCCAGTTCGCCGGGGGCGTCACCGTTCCCTGCCACAACGACCACCGCATCGCCATGATGGCCGCCATGGCCGCCACCCGGTGTGAGGCCCCCATCACCCTGACAGGGGCTCAGTGCGTGGCCAAATCCTTCCCCGACTTCTGGGAGGTCTATGAGAAGCTGGGTGGAAACATTGTAAAAAGCGAGGAAATCCTATGAACTATACCATTTTCGGCGAATCCCACGGCCCCGCCATTGGCGTCACCCTCACCGGAGTGCCCGCCGGGCTGGAGCTGGACTGGGCCGCCATCGAGAAAGACATGGCCCGCCGGGCCCCCGGCAAGTCCCCCCTGGCCACCGCCCGCAAGGAGGCCGACCAGGTACAGGTGCTCTCCGGGGTGTTTGAGGGCAAGACCACCGGGTCCCCCCTGTGCGCCATGATTGCCAACACCGACACCCGCTCGGCGGATTACAGCAAAACCCGTGACCTGGCCCGGCCCGGCCACGCCGACTACCCCGCCCACGTCCGCTACCAGGGCTTCAACGACTACCGGGGCGGCGGCCACTTCTCCGGGCGGCTCACCGCTCCCCTGGTGTTTGCCGGGGCCATCGCCAAGCAGATTCTGGCCCAGCGGGGTATCACCGTGGGGGCCCACATCAGCTCCATCTACGGGGTCAACGACGAGGCCCTGGAGGACTGGGATACCCTGAAAGGTGTGGCGGACAAGGACTTCCCGGTACTCAACGACGAGAAGGGTCAGGAGATGCAGGAGGCCATTTTGGAGGCCAAGGAAGAGCAGGATTCCGTGGGCGGCTCCATTGAGTGCGGGGTGTTCGGACTCCCCGCCGGATACGGCTCCCCCGACTTTGGGGAGAACGCCGAGGGCATCTTCTCCCAATACCTGTTCGCCGTCCCGGCGGTGAAGGCGGTGGCCTTCGGCGCTGGCACCGCCTTCTCCCTCATGCGGGGCTCCGAGGCCAACGACCCCCTGTACGTGGACGAACACGGAAACGTCGGGGCAGAGCAGAACTGCGCCGGGGGCATCAACGGCGGCATCACCAACGGCATGCCCCTGGTGTTCGAGGTGACCATGCGCCCCACCCCCTCCATTGCCCGCACCCAATTTACCATTGATATGAACCGCATGGAAAATGCCCAGCTGGAGCTCCAGGGGCGGCACGACCCCTGTGTGGTCCCCCGGGCGGTCCCCGTCATTGAGGCCGCCGCAGCCCTGGCCGCCTGCCAGCTGCTGGGAATATAATTTCCGGCCGTTCAGGCCGGAAAAATGAAGAATTAAGAATGAATAATGAAGAATTGTGGTGTGCCGCAAGCGGCACGGATTTTCATTGGAGGCCATTCCCATGGATGAATTGCAGCAGTATAGAGAGGAAATCGACCGCATTGACCGACAGATGGTAGAGCTGTTCCGCCAGCGCATGGCGGTGACCGGACAGGTGGGCCAGTACAAGCTGGAGCGGGGCATCCCGGTGCTGGACGCTCAGAGAGAGCGCCAGGTGCTCCAGGACAAGGCCCGTCTGGTGGAGGGGGACCTGCGCCCCGGCGTCACCACCCTCTTTCAGACCATGATGTCCATCTCCCGCCGCCAACAGCGGGACCTGACCCGGGAACGGGCGGATAACCCCGGCGTTCCCCGGTTTGTCCAGGCCCTGTCCCAGATGCGGGAGCCCATCCAGAACCCCCGGGTGGTGTTCCAGGGTGAGCCTGGGGCATACAGTGAGCAGGCCTGTGTCAACTTCTTTGGGGAAGGGGTCCAGGCCACCGGGCTGCCCCAGTTTGAGGACACCTTTCTGGCCCTGAAAGAGGGCCGGGCGGACTACGCGGTGCTCCCCATTGAGAATAGCTCCACCGGCGCCATCCGCCAAATCTACGATCTGCTGTCGGAATACGATTTCTTCCTGGTGGGGGAAACCACAGTGAAGGTGGACCACTGCCTCATGGCCCTGCCTGGGGCCACCCTGGACACCATCACCCACGTGTACTCCCACGAACAGGGCCTGCTGCAAAGCGCCAAATTCCTAAGCCAACACCCCAACTGGCGGCCCATGACCCAGTCGGACACCGCCGGGTCGGCCAAGATGGTGGCCGAGAGCGGCGACCTGACAAAAGCCGCCCTGTGCTCGGCCCGGGCCGCCCAGATTTACGGGCTGAACATCCTGGTCTGTCCCACCAACGACAACCCCCACAACACCACCCGCTTTGTGGTGGTCTCTCCCCAGGTGGAGCTGCGGGAGGGCGCTGACAAGATCAGCACCGTCTTTCTCCTCCCCCATGAGGCGGGCTCCCTCCACGAGATTCTCACCATCTTCGCCGTCCACGGCCTGAACATGGTGAAGCTGGAATCCCGCCCCCTGCCCCAGCACAGCTGGGAGTACATGTTCTTCTTGGAGTTCACCGGGAACCTGAACACCCCGGAGATCGCCGATGTGCTCCATGAGCTGTCCCAGACCACCGGAGACTTCCGGGTACTTGGCAACTTCGTGTCGAATTTGGAGGAAGAAGCATGAAGAATATTATCCTCATTGGTATGATGGGCTGTGGAAAAACCACCGCCGGACATATGTTGGCCCAGCAGCTGGGCCGCCCCTTCGTGGACTGCGACGAGCTGATGGAGGGGACCACCGGGCGCACCATCTCCCAGATCTTCGCCCAGGACGGAGAGCGGGGCTTCCGCTCCCTGGAGAGCCAGGTGCTGGAGCAGCTGAGCAGCCAGGAGGGCCTGGTCATCGCCACCGGCGGCGGGGCAGTGCTGTCCCGGAAAAACGTGATCTCCCTGCGCCGCAACGGCATTCTGGTGTTCCTGGACCGCCCCATCGACGAGATCTGCGCCTGCCTGGACACCGAGGGCCGCCCCCTGGCCCAGGAGGGACACCACGCCTTTGTGGAGCGCCACCACCACCGCCTGCCCCTGTACCTGTCCGCCGCCGACGTGATCATCCAGGACTTTTCCACACCGGAGGCCACCGTTGCGGAAATTCTGGAGAAGATCTCCGAGGTGGGCAAGAAGTTCCTCATCATCAACGGCCCCAACCTGAACCTGTTGGGCAAGGGGGATGTGGAGCTGTACGGCCGGGAAAACCACGAAAACTACGCCTCTCTGTGCACCATGATCGAGGAGTACGCCAAGGTACATAACTCCACCGCCACCTGCTATCAGTCCAACCACGAGGGGGACATCGTGGACCAGATTCAGGCCGCCGACGGCGTCTACGACGCCATCATCATCAACCCCGCCGCCTACGCCCACTACAGCTACGCCATTCTGGACGCCCTCCAGGCGGTGAACACCCCCGCCTTCGAGGTGCTCATCGGCAACATCCACACCCGGGAGCCCTTCCGCTCGGTGTCCGTCACCGCCTCGGGGTGTGTGGGCCAAATCTACGGCCTGGGCCTCCAGGGCTACCTGCGGGCCATGGACTTCTTCCTCAAAGGGGGACAATAACCATGCTGCAAGTCATCGGTGATCCCATCTTCCACTCCAAATCCCCGGTCATCCAGACCACCATGCTGGACTACCTGGGGCTGGACATTCCCTACACCCCCCACCTGGTGAAAAAGGGGGAGGTGGCCCAGTACCTGGCCCAGGCTGAGGTCCAGGGCGTCACCGGCTTCAACGCCACCATGCCCCACAAGGAGGACCTGGTGCCCCTGATGGACCAGTTGGGGGAGGAAGTGGAGCTATACGGGGCGGTGAACACCGTCTGCCGCCGGGACGGAAAGTGGATTGGCCACAACACCGACGGGGACGGCTGTCTGGAGTCCCTGGTGCACATGGGCATGTGGCCCGCCCGGCAGGTGGTGCTGCTGGGGGCGGGCGGCGCTGCCCGGGCGGTGGCCCTGCGCCTGGCCCAGACCAAGGCCGAGCGCATCTGGGTGTGCAACCGCACCCTGCCCAAGGCCCACCAGCTGTGCCAGCTGGATTCCTCCGGCACCCTCATCCCCGTGGGCTTCGACCCCAGCACCCTCTCCCAGGTGTGCTCCCAGTCTCAACTGGTCATCAACTGCACCAACCTGGGCATGGACGACTGCCCCCACCAGTTTGAGGACTTCTCCTTCCTGGACGCCCTGCCCCAAGGAGCCGGGGTGATGGACCTCATCTACTACCCCGCCTGTACCGAACTGCTGCGCCAGGCCCAGACGCGGGGCCTCAAGACCTGCAACGGCCTGCCCATGCTCATCTATCAGGCCATTTTCGCCCTGGAATACTTCTTAGACCGGCCTCTGCCCCGGTATGAGCTGGCCCAGGTGGTATTCGCCAAGCTGGGCCTGGTATAGACAGAATGGACAATATAATTCATACAGTTTCATGAGATATAACAATCCTTCTTTTGTTTACTTTTTCCATGTCCAGTGGTATACTGGTAGCAAGTGAACAACAAGAAGGATTGTTACCGTATGGGCAAAACCAGATGAACTGAAAGGGGGCGTATCTCTGTGATATGGGCCCCTTTGGTGTCGTCTGGTCTTTTTCGTCGGTACCTCTTCCGTGGGAGTTCCCCACGGCGTCCATCTTGTCCCATCAGGAGGTGATACGTCCCCCAAATTGTCCCGTACATCTTCACTTAAGGAGAATAGGAGGAACATCAACCATGCGCAAGATTACCAAGAAAGTCGGCGCTCTGGTCACCGTGTGTGCCATGTGTCTGTCCACCGTCAGCTATGCCGCTGCCCTGCCTCAGACCCAGGCCGATGAGATCACCAACTCCGCTGCCACCCTTGCCAATGAGGCGACCAGCCCCAACCTGGCCCTCAAGGCCACCGCCGCCTCGTCCGCCAACGAGACCTCTAACTTCACCCAGGAGAAGGCCAACGACGGCAACATGGACACCCGCTGGTCCAGCGGCTCTGTGGAGAACAATCCCCAGTGGCTGCGCCTGGACTTCGGCGAGCCCACCACCTTCAACTGCGTCCGTCTGTTCTGGGAGAAGTCCGGCGGCAAGGCCTACAAGATTCAGGTTTCCGACGACGGCAATGAGTGGCGTGACGTGGCCAACGTCACCGACGGCCAGCCCGAGGAGACCCGCACCCTTACCTTTGACGAGGTCACGGCCCGCTATGTCCGGGTGTATGTCACCGAGAACTTCCCTGACATCTGGACCTGCGTGTCCATCTACGAGATGGAAGTGTACAACAACACCTGGGACTTCGTCTTCGGCCAGGCCAAGACCGAGCTGGAGAACGCCCAGAAGTGGAACGCTCTGAGCCGGGATGTGTCCCTGGTGGAGACCACCGACTACGGCGCTACCGTCACCTGGAAGAGCGACTCTCCCTACCTCACCGTGGAGTACGGGATGCTGAAGGTGACCCTGCCTGAGACCACCACCCAGGCCACCCTCACCGCCACCGTCTCCTACCTGGGCAACAGCGCCGACGTGGAGATTCCCGTGACCATTCTGTCCCAGACCGATTTGGACAACACCTATGACCTCAACCCCACCCCCCAGAGGCTGGAGATGCAGTACAACCTCATCGACTTTGACAACGTCAAGGTCTACTATGAGTCCGGCATCACCGATGTTACCAAGGGCCGGGTGCAGGAGATCATGGGCAAGCAGGGCGTGTCCTACACTGTCACCGAGAACTATGAGGAGAGCACCCTGGCGTTAGGGTTGCACGGCTCTACTGAGAACGTGGACGCCAACACCACCGGCTACTCCGACGACCTGTTTGTGGCCAGCGAGACCAAGTATGACGCCCACTTTGTGGACATCAACTCCAATGGCCGCGTGACCATCCTGGGTGAGGACGACGACGCCGTGTACTACGGCCTGGCCACCCTGGACGACGCCATGGAGACCGTGGCCGGTCAGCAGCTGACCTGCGCCACCATCGAGGACTATGCCAACATGCAGTACCGCGGCATCGTCGAGGGCTTCTACGGCAAGGTGTACTCTGTGGAGGACATTCTCTCCCTGTTTGACTACATGGAAGACAACAAGATGAACACCTTCGTCTACGGCCCCAAGGGCGACCCCTATCACCTGGGCAACTGGCGGGATGAGTATCCCACCGAGATCACCGACGAGCAGCGTTTCTACGGCATGATGACCCAGGACGACATGCGCACCATCACCGCCGCTGCCGCCGAGAACAACATCTCCTTTGCCTGGTCCATCCACCCCGCCATGCAAAACGGCATTGACTTCACCAGCCGTGACAGCGTGGAAAAGGGCATTGACGACATCATGGAGAAGTTCTCCCACATGTACGATCTGGGCGTGCGTCAGTTCGGCGTGTTCGTGGACGACATCGACACCGGTGTGGCTCTGCGTGGCTCCGAGAACCAGGCCTACATGATGGCTGAGATTCAGCGCCGCCTGGAGGACACCTACAACGGCTCCGAGAACCCCGCCGATCACGTGGCCGGCACCTACTACGTGCCCAGCTTCTACGCCCTGAACTTTGGCTCCTCCTCTCAGCTGGAGACCAACCTGGGCGCCTTCCGGGAGCAGAACCAGGACAACAACGTCATCATGATGATGACCGGCTCCGGCGTGTGGTCCCCCATCCGCAACTCTGACCTGGTGAAGATCCAGCAGTACACCGGTAAGAAGCCCGTTATGTGGTGGAACTACCCCGTCAACGACAACATTGACGACCAGATGCTCATGAACCGTCTGGACTCCGTGTACGCCACCGACCTGGATGTCACCGCCTGCCTGGGCGTGCTCTCCAACCCCATGAACCAGCCCGAGGCCAGCAAGGTGGCCCTGTACGGCGTGTCCGACTACACCTGGAACACCGCCAACTTCGATGTCCAGAGCAACTGGGAGGAGTCCTTTGCCTCCTACACCGATGACCCCGCCATGCAGGAGGCCCTGCGTGTGTTTGCCAGCCACGCTGCCAAGAACCAGGACCACACCAACATCAACTCCATCTTCAACGCCTACAAGTCGGACAGCTCCAACTATCCGGCCGTGCTGGAGGAGATGCAGAAGATCGTGGATTCCTGCCAGCTCATCCTCACCCTCAAGGACAGCGATGATGACAAGCTGGTGAACCTGGAAGAGGAGATTCGCCCCTGGGTGTACCGCCTCAATGATATGAGCCAGATCATCATCGACTGCATCCAGGCCATGTATGGCGAGGAGAGCCAGCGCTTCGATCACCTGATGAACGCCATCTACCTCTCCAACGGCATTGACACCCTGGACAAGTACAAGGTGGAGAGCCTGGAGGGCCAGGGCACCAGCCAGACCATCAGCAACTACATCGTCTCCCCCGGTAACCTGTACATCCTGCCCTTCGCCCGCTACATCATGACCCAGGCCGGCGGCTCCTTCTTCACTGACGCCTCCGACCCCTTCGTCTACACCGACACCAACACCGAGGGCTGGACCGTGGCCAAGTCCGGCAACACCTTCACCGTCACCGACGGCGAGACCGTGACTCTGGGCTCTGGCTCCTATGTCCAGTTCGACCTGGCCCAGCTGGTGGCCCTGTCCTCCGTGTCCGGCCTGGACGACCTGAACGTCCAGATCTCCCTGGACGGCAAGACCTGGACCGGCTTTGCCGCCGGCACTCAGGCCCGGTACGTGCGTGTGATGAACAACACCGCTGAGGAGATTTCCGTGGACCTGACCCAGGTGTCCATCGCCACTCAGGTGGTGTCCATCGCCTCCGTCACCTCCAGCGCTCAGATCTATGAGCCCAACAACTACCCCACCAGCAACATCAACGACTACAACGACACCACCTTCGTCTGGCTCAACAGCCAGGCCGTAGGCACCCACCTCACCGTCACCTACAACACCGTGACCAGCATTGACCGCATTGAGTACACCACCACCACCGATGGTGACCGCATGCAGGGCAAGGTGAACCTGGAGTACCAGAACGCCGACGGCGAGTGGATCTCTGTGGGTATCGTGGACAGCGACGACTTTGTGGGCGGTGCCATTTCCGTCAGCTTCGATACCGTCCAGGCCAAGGCCATCCGTGCCACCGTCACCCAGTCCCGCTCCACCAACTGGCTGAAGATCGCCGAGTTCCACGGCGTGTCCACCCAGGCCAAGGCCATGGCCACCGTCAACGGCGTGGGTGAGGCCAAGCTCACCGACCGTGACGTGATGAGCTTCGTGCAGACCTCCGGCGAGGGCGAAGTGGTGTACAACGTCTACGAGAGCGTCAAGGCCAACGACCTGGTGCTGTACAACGCCCTGGGCACTTGGGACGGCGTGAGCGTGTACGCTGTCACCGCCGATGGCGAGACCCTGCTGGAGCATGATGCCGACCTGAGCAACAGCGGCTCCCGCACCTATCACGCCAACCAGCTCAAGGGTGTCACCGCCTTCCGCATCGCCTACACCGACGGCATCTACCTCAACGAGATCGAGATCAAGGGCGACCGCTTCGTGGCTCTGAACACCTACGGCGTGCAGCCTCAGGTGGACGAGGCCAAGGCCGCTGCCGCTGAGCCCGGCTACACCGCCGAGTCCATCGCCGCCCTCAACGACGCCATCGCCGCTGTGGAGGCCATTCTGGCTGACAACACCCTGGGTGAGCCCGTGACCCAGGAGGCCCTGAACACCGCCGTGGAGGCCATGAACGCCGCTGTGGAGTCCCGTGTGCCCGATCAGCCCGGCCAGGAGGCCAACAAGGCTCTGCTCCAGGCCACCTACGACTACGCTGTGACCCTGGACACCACCGGCGTGGTGGACTCCGCCGTGGCCATCTTCCAGAAGGCCCTGGACGAGGCCAAGACCGTGCTGGACAACCCCAACGCCACCCAGGAGCAGGTGAACACCGCTTGGGACAACCTGCTCACTGGCATCTGGTCCCTGGGCCTGAAGCAGGGCGACAAGACCATTCTGGAAGTGCTCATCGCCAAGGCTGAGACCATGGTTGCCAACCAGAGCAAGTACGTGCAGGATCACTGGCAGGAGCTGCTGGACGCTCTGAACGCCGGCCAGAAGGTCATGGACGACGGCGACGCCCTCCAGGGCGACGTGGAGACCGCTGTGGAAGACCTGATGAACGCCATCCTGGCCCAGCGCTACAAGGCCGACAAATCCATCCTGGAAGACCTCATCGGCAAGGCTGAGGGCATCGACCTGACCGGCTATACCGCCGAGTCCGTGGCCGTGTTCCGCTCCGCTCTGGCCTCTGCTCAGTCCGTGCTGGCTGACGAGACCCTGTCCGAGGACGATCAGGCCACCGTGGACAACGCCGTGGCTGCTCTGTCCGCTGCTATGGACGGCCTCACCGCCGGTGGCGCTCCCGAGACCACCGACAAGCCCCAGACCACCCAGAAGCCCGAGAACGTGCCTCAGACTGGCGACTCCGCTCAGCTGATGGTGTACGTGGCTGCTCTGGCTGGCTCTGTGAGCCTGCTCACCGGCGCCGCTTACGTGAAGGGCAAGCGCCGCAGCTAATGCAAAAAAGCTCCGGGGGGAAGCAAATTGCTTCCCCCCGGTCTTTTTTGCAAATGAATAACGAAGAGTGAATCATGATGGTGTGCCGCACCCTATCGGCTCCCTCCGGGAGGGAGCTGTCTGCGTCAGCAGACTGAGGGAGCATGCGGGCGGCTGCACTGTAGGTTTGCACACAGCATAGACCTGCACCAGACGTTCCGGACACTCTGGTACTCTCCGCCTATTGCGCCAAAAATTTTAAGCCTTTGCTACAATCTCCCTCCGTCATGGCTACGCCATGCCACCTCCCTCCCTGAGGGAGGCTTTGAGGCTGGCAGGTATCGGGAACGTTTGCCGCACCTTCCTGTTGCGCTGTGGTAGGGGCCGGGCTTGCCCGGCCCGAAAAGCCTGGAGCATACCAGGGGGAAGATTCGGGAGGGGCAAGCCCCTCCCCTACGCCCAGCAACCCAAGATATGCGGCAATCTTCAGGGCTTGCATTCTTCATTATTCATTTTTCATTGTTCATTGCCAAAAAAGTGGGCCGCTGATGGTTCAGCGGCCCGCTCCTTGTCGGCTCTTACAGGTCGATATCCTCGTAATCGTCGTACTCGGAGGAACAGAAGCAGCAGTTGGCCTTCTTCTCCTCCACCTTGTCGGCAATGGCGTAGAATGTGTCCACGATCTTGTCCCAGTATGCCATCACCAAGCATACCACGGCGCTCACGGCCATGGCCACGGCGGCTGCCTTCAAGATAAAGCGGATGACTTTCATGTTCAGTCCCTCCCTTGTGTGTTTCGGTACGTCATAGTTTACACGATTTGCGTGCAAAAAACAATGGGATTTGAAAAAAATTCACAATTCCCTTTCCCGCCTCTCCGGCCCTCCGGGCCTCCTTCCACAAATTGCACCAGAAACCGGGAATTTCTCTTGAAATTTTCCATCCTTTCCCCCGCCTATGTGGGAAAACTCCCCTTGTTTTTTCCTCCAAAATGGAATACAATGTATTGACTAAAGCTTTGTCTTGACCACACATTTCCCACTCTTACCATAGAAAGGAAGGGTTCCATGAAGATACAAACTGAAATCGGCCGCATCCGCATTGCCAGCGAAGTGTTCAGCAACATCACCGGCGCTGTGGCTACCAGCTGCTACGGCGTGAAAGGGATGGCCTTCCGCTCCAAGACCGACGGCCTGGTTCATCTGCTCCGCCGGGAGTCCATGTCCAAAGGCGTGAAGCTGGTCTATCACGAGGACGATTCCGTGTCCATTGAACTGCACATCATCGTGGACAACGGGGTCAATCTGGTGGCCGTGAGCCGCTCCATCCAAAGTGAAGTCAAGTACAACGTCAACCGCCTCACCGGCGTGGAAGTGCGCAGCGTCTCCGTGTGCGTAGACTCCATGGTCATCGGCTAAGGCCAGCGCTGATAGAAAGGAATTTGCTAACATTATGATCGACATCATTGACGGCGCATTGTTTCAGCGCATGGTGGTGCACGCTGCTGCCTCCATCAACGCCCAGAAACAGAGCATCAACGAGCTCAACGTCTTCCCTGTGCCCGACGGCGACACCGGCACCAACATGTCCCTGACCATTGGCACCGCCGCCGCTGAGGCCAAGAAAAAGCCCGCCACCACCGTGACCCAGGCTGCCGCCACCAACGCCTCCGCCCTGCTGCGGGGCGCCCGTGGCAACTCCGGCGTCATCCTCTCCCTGCTCTTCCGCGGCGTGTCCAAGGCCCTGAAGGACCACGACACCGCCGACGGTGTGGCCCTGGCTACCGCCCTCCACGAGGGCGTGTCCGCCGCCTACAAGGCCGTCATGAAGCCTGCCGAGGGCACCATCCTCACCGTCTCCCGCCTGGCCGCCAAGGCCGCCGCTGAGGCCGCCCGGGAGCAGAACAGCGCCGAGCACGTGCTGGAGGCTGCCATCGCCCACGGCCAGGAGGCCCTGGCTGAGACCATCAACCAGAACCCCGTGCTGAAGAAGGCGGGCGTGGTGGATGCCGGTGGTAAGGGCTTCCTCATCATCCTCCAGGGTATGCTGGACGAGATGCGGGGTATTCCCGCTCCCCAGGGCGGCGAGGACGACGCCCCCAAGGCCAAGGACAAGGCGGATTTCGCCACCTTTGAGACCGGCGACATCACCTTCGGCTACTGCACCGAGTTCATCTGCTCCCGGGACAACACCAAGGATCCCCAGCTGCTGCGCTCCTTCCTCAATGGCATGGGCGACAGCCTGGTGCTGGTGGACGACGACGAGATCATCAAGGTCCACGTCCACACCAACCACCCCGGCCGCGTGCTGGAAGAGGCCCTGACCTACGGCGCTCTGCTCACCGTGAAGATTGAGAACATGCGGGAGCAGCACACCGAGATTCTGGAAGAGGCCAAGGAGACCCAGGAGGAAGAGCCCGGTATCGTCCCCGCCGAAAAAAAGTACGGCGTGGTGGCCGTGTGCGCCGGCGGCGGCCTGGCCTCCGTGTTCCGGGACCTGGGCGTGGATGGCATCATCTCCGGCGGCCAGACCATGAACCCCTCCACCGAGGACATTCTGCGGGAGATCGCCCGCACCCCCGCCGAGACCGTGTTCGTGCTGCCCAACAACAAGAACATCATCATGGCAGCTCAGCAGTGTGTGGGCCTCATTGAGGGCCGGGAAGTGGTGGTCATCCCCACCCGCACCGTGCCCCAGGGCATCTCCACCCTGCTGGTGATGGACCCCGAGGGTCAGGTGCAGGACAACGTGGACGCCATGACCGAGGCCATGAGCCACGTGCACACCAGCGAGGTGACCTACGCCGCCCGCAACTCCGACTTCGACGGCTTCGCCATCCAGGAGGGCGACTACATGGCCCTCAGCGACGGCCAGCTGTTCGGCACCGCCAAGTCCATGGAGGAACTGCTGGAGAATCTGGCCCAGGCCGAGACCCAGCAGAACGCCGAGTTCATCAACATCTTCTACGGCGAGGATGTGGACGAGGAGTCCGCCGGCAAGGCCCTGGCCCTGTTCCAGCGCCTGTGCCCCAACGCTGAGATCACCCTGCTCAGCGGCGGCCAGCCCGTGTACTACTATATGATTTCCGCGGAATAACGGCCAAAACACTCCAACCCGGCGGTGCAGCTGACGCTGCGCCGCCGGGTTTTTCTTTTTTCCTGCAAAAAATGATTCTCCATATTTCACGCAACTTTTCACCCCCAAGCGCATATACTACATGGTATACGGGGGAGTGTGGCGGGAATTTGCCCGCCCCTCCTCCACAGACATTGACAGAAACGGAGCGATTGACCATGTTGTTGCAAACCACACCCCCGAAATCCGACACCCCCGCCCAGGACGTGGACGACCTGATCTTTATGGGCCAGGCCGGGCCAATTGTCAGCCAGCGTTGACGGTGAAAAATCATCTTTTTGACGGGAATCTCCCCCCTTTACAACCCAGGGGCCTTTCTATATAATATATGAGATATATTATGGCCATGGGCCGGTTAAAGGATGAACGAGAATGCTGCAATTTGACGAATACAAGGTAAAACTCAACAACCTCAAGCCCGAGCTGGAAGAGCTGGGGCAGGCCCTGGACCTGGAGGCCGCTGAGCGGGAGCTGGATATGCTCCAGGCGGAGTCCGCCTCCGACGGGTTCTGGGACAACGTGGAGAAGGCCCGGAAGATCCAGCAGCGCATCAGCCAGCTGGAGGGCAAGATCAACGCCCAGGCCAAGCGTCTGTCCACCTGGGACGACCTGATGGTCATGTGTGAGATGGGCAACGAGGAGGAGGACGAATCCCTGGTGCCCGAGGTGGAAGAGGGCTTCGAGGGCCTTCTGCGCAACATGGAGGAGGCCCGTCTGGCCACCCTCCTGTCCGGGGAGTACGACCCCTCCCCCGCCATTGTCTCCCTCCAGGCCGGCGCCGGCGGCACCGAGGCCCAGGACTGGGCCCAGATGCTCTACCGCATGTACACCCGCTGGGCCGAGCGCCACGGCTTTACCTACTCCATTCTGGACTACCAGGACGGCGACGAGGCGGGCATCAAGTCCGCCACCATCCGCATTGACGGCGAGAACGCCTACGGCTACCTGAAAAGCGAGCACGGCGTGCACCGCTTGGTGCGCGTCTCCCCCTTCGACGCCAACGCCCGCCGTCAGACCTCCTTCGCCGCCGTGGAGGTCACCCCCGAGATCGACGACAGCGTGGAAGTGGAGATCCGCCCCGAGGACATTGAGATGCAGGTCTACCGCGCCTCCGGTGCCGGCGGCCAGCACGTCAACAAGACCTCCTCCGCCGTGCGACTGATCCACAAGCCCTCCGGCCTGGTGGTGGCCTGCCAGACCGAGCGAAGCCAGCTGCAAAACCGGGAAACCTGTATGAAGATGCTGCGCTCCAAGCTCATCCAGATCAAGGAGCAGGAGCACCTGGACAAGATCTCCGACATCAAGGGCGTGCAGCTGAAAATTGAGTGGGGCAGCCAGATTCGGTCCTACGTGTTCATGCCCTACCAGCTGGTGAAGGACAACCGCACCGCCTACGAGACCTCCAACATCAACGCGGTGATGGACGGCGACCTGGACGGCTTCATCAACGCCTACCTCACCGCCTCCGCCACCGGCAACTGGGCCACAAAATAATTCCCACACACATCGCCTGTCCCGGGTGCTCCTCGCCTCCGGGACAGGCGATTTCTTCCCTCTAGGCCAGGGGAACTTCTTTGTAAATATTGTCTTATATGGTTGACTATTCCTGACATGAGGACTACAATAGTACCACAATCGAACTGTTAGGAGGGTATCAACCATGAAAAAGCTGATTCGCCGATGTCTTGCTCTGGCGCTGAGCGCTGTGTTTGTGCTCACCTGCGCCGCCCCCGTCTCTGCCGCCGGCACTGACATCAACGTCCAATTGGATGTCACCTATTCCCAGACCGACGCCCGGGACATGCTGACACTGATCAATGACTTCCGTGCCAGTGACCAGGCTTGGTACTGGAACAAGGACAATTCCACCAAAACCGATGTATCCGGCCAGCTCCAGGACTTTATCTACGACTACAACCTGGAGCAAGTGGCTATGCAGCGGGCTGCCGAGATCGTGGTCGCCTTCAGCCACACCCGCCCGGACGGCAGCAGCTGGTTTACTGCCTTCGATGAATTTGTCGGCACTTACTACAGCGCATCGGAGAACATTGCCATCGGCTACGCCTCCGCCCAAGATGCCTTCATCGGCTGGCGGGAGGACAACGAGAACTACTCCGGCCAGGGCCACCGCCGCAATATGCTCTCCCAGGACATGACCTCTATCGGCATCGCCCATGTGGTGTATGGCGGGGTGAATTTCTGGGTTCAGGAGTTTGGCACCCCGGCAACCCCCAACACCACGGAGACCACCCCCGCCGCCGATGCCACCGTGGACATCCGGGTGGCATCTGACTCCATCCGCAGCGTCACTCTGGGCGCCGTCTCCCCCCTGTCCCTGCAGACGGGGGAGCAGGCAGACCTGCCCGCCGTGTCCGCCACACTGGAGACCAATGACACCTGGGACTACACCCCTGACATCCATGTGACGCTGGAGCCCAGCTGGACCGTGACTACAGGCAGCGATGTGGTCAAGGTGGAGGGCGACAAGCTCACCGCCCTGGAGGCGGGCAGCGCCACCCTCTCTGCCACCGTGGCGGGCCAGACCGTCACCTGCTCGGTCACCGTTACCCAGGCCCCCTGTCAGCACCAGTGGGATGACGGTGTAGTCACCACTGAGCCCACCTGCACCCAGGATGGCGTGCGCACCTATACCTGTTCCATGTGCGGCGACAGCTATACCGAAGCCATCCCCGCCACCGGCCACACCGTTGTCATCGATCCTGCCGTTGCCCCCACCTGCACCCACACCGGCCTCACTGAAGGCAGTCACTGCTCCGTGTGCAACACGGTGATCGTGGCCCAGACTGAGGTGCCTATGCTGCCCCACGACTATGTGGCCTCTGTCACCACTGAGCCCACTTGCACCGTGGATGGTGTGCGCACCTATACCTGTTCCATGTGCGGCGACAGCTATACCGAAGCCATCCCCGCCACCGGCCACACCTTTGGCCCCTGGACCACCGTCACCTCTCCCACCTGCACCCAGAGCGGCAGTGAGCAGCGCTCCTGCTCCGTCTGCGGCTATACCGAGACCCGGGGCGTCGATCCCACCGGCCACTCCTGGGAGGATGACTACACCGTGGATCAGGCTCCCACCTGCACCCAGGACGGCAGCAAGTCCATCCACTGCTCCCGGTGCGATGCCGTCACCGATGTCCAGACCATCCCCGCCACCGGCCACACCTGGGACCAGGGCACCGTCCTCACCCCCGCCACTTGCACGGAAAACGGCACCATGCGCTACACCTGCACCGTCTGCGGCGAGACCCGGGATGAGGTGATCCCCGCCACTGGTCACACCTGGGACCAGGGCACTGTCCTCACCCCTGCCACCTGCACAGAAAACGGCACCATGCGCTACACCTGCACCGTCTGCGGCGAGACCCGGGACGAGGTGATTCCCGCCACCGGTCACGCCTGGGAGGATGATTACACCGTGGATCAGGCTCCCACCTGCACTCAGGACGGCAGCAAGTCCATCCACTGCTCTCAGTGCGATGCCGTCACCGATGTCCAGACCATCCCCGCCACCGGCCACACCTGGGAC
>NHCFR05603__coassemble_619_pt1 | contig 22909 bp, 18 predicted proteins | sample NHCFR05603__metabat2_high_PE_050 | metagenome-assembled genome bin NHCFR05603 | reverse complement strand
TGGACCACTTGCCGCTCTCGTTGGCGGGGGTGGAGGTGGCATCAAACTTGGCGGCGTTCTCGGGCATAGCGCCGTTCACCAGCTGGCTCTGCTTGGCCACCAGCACGTAGCCAGCCCCCTCCTGGGCGGCATACCAGGTGGCGTTCATCTGGGTGTTATTGGCGCCCACGCTCAGCAGCACGTCGGTGAAGCTGGTGCTGGCCAGAGTCTGGACCCCGCTGTTCTCCTGGGCGGTGACAGCGGTCTGGGTCTGGTTGGGGACGTCGGAGGACTGAGCCAGAGAGGGCAGGGCGGCCAGCTGGAGCACCAGGCAGGTGCCGAGGACGCCGGAGATCACTTTCTTTGCGTTTTTGTGTAACATACTTTCTCTCCTTACTGACATTCTTACAACTTTATTGAGAAACCTGAGACAACTCAGGGGTTCTCCACTTGGGATACACCGCTGCCGAGACCAGGGAGGCCAGGGGGACGGTGAGGATGACGGCACAGGTGCCGCACAGGCCGTGGGCCATCTCCAGGGCGATGTAGTCGGAGTGGAGCAGCTGCACGGGGTCGGTGCCGTAGGTCATCAGCACCAGCAGGGTGGTGAGGGAGCCGCCGGCAAAGGCAAAAATCAAGGTGTTGCTCATGGTGCCGATCATGTCCCGGCCCATACGCAGCCCGGCCCGCCACAGTCCACGCCCGGTGATGTCCGGGTCGGCCAGGCGCACCTCCCACAGAGCGGACAGCAGAGACACCGCCACGTCCATCACGGCGCCCAGGGAGGCGATCATGGTGGCGGCAAAGAGCACCGTGGAGATGTTCAGGCCCGTGTTCTGGGCGGCCACCAACAGGTTTTCTGCATCGCCGCTCTTAAATCCGGACAGGTGGAGCAGCACGGAGAAGAGGAGAAACAGCCCACAGGCCACAAACTCGCCTGCCAGCACCACCCCGATGCCCAGCACCCCTCGGGGGGACAGGCCGTAGATGAGGAAGACGGTGACGGCCGTGGACACCAGCACCATGGCCAGCCCCGCCAGAATGGGGGAGCCGCCGGAGTAGATGACCGGCACGGTGATCTTCAGCAGGAACACCAGGGAAAAGGCCAGAGCCAGAGTGGCGTAAAAGCCCTTTTCCCCGCCCACCAGCAACATCAACAGCAGGAAGATGGCCACCGCCACCCCCAGGCCCACGCTGCGGTCGTACTGGTAGAGGGTGTAGTAGGGCTCTACGTTTTCCGGGGCGTCCACACACACCACCACCCGCATCCCCTCCCGGGCCAGGATGTTGTGGGTATTGGTGAGGTAGTTGGTGAGGGTGATCTGGGAGCCGTTTTTGAGCTCAATGGTGAGGGTCTGCTCACCCAGCTGGGGGCCGCCCTTCAAATCGCTGGGGGTGAGGTCCTCCTCCACCACCTCCAGCACGGTGCCGGGGATATAGGAGACGGTGTCAGACACCAAGCTTTGAAAGGACACCGACACCGAGGGCATAACCGCCAGCACGGCGGTGACCAAACAAACGAAAATTGCCAGAATACGCTGCCCAAACCGGGGGTTGTGGATGATTTGCATGGAGAAACTCCTTCCTTGTCTGCGCTGTACATCATCCTACTCGCCTGGAGGCGGCAAACGCTATCTTGCATCGGTAAAACCAATGTAAAGATCTTGCAAATTCAGAAAAATAGTTCCTAAATTCATTGATATAAATTGAAAAATCCATAGAATGACAGTTTTCACCACCAAAATTCAAAAATTCTGGAATGGAACTGGGCAGAACCACCAAGCCAGAGTTGGGGATTCTGACAAGTTCCACGAAAAACGAGTTCTATATATAAAGTGTATATACATCCCGCCCACAGACGTGGTACTATAAGAGATAAGCATCCAGAGGCCGGGGTACGGCCTCGCAGAGAGAAGAGAAAGGATGATACCATGCTGAAAAAATCCTTGAGTCTGCTGCTGGCAGGCGCCCTGACGGTATCCCTGGCCGTTCCCGCTGTGGCGGGCAACTCCCAGGCCCAACCCAAAAAGGACACCTCCTACGGCACCACCTACTATCTGGACGCCACCATTGGCAAGACCGACGGGGACGGCCTGACCCCGGCCAATGCCTTTGACAGCCTGGAGGACATCAACGCCAAGACCTTCCAGCCCGGAGACCAGATTCTCATCAAGGCCGGTACCCAGTATACCGGCACCCTGTGGCCCAAGGGCTCCGGCTGCGAGGGCTACCCCATTGTCATCGACATGTACGGCGAGGGGGACAAGCCCCTCATCGACGGCAACGGCGCCTACTTCATGCCCCAGGTCAAGGACTGGCAGGGCCCCTTCACTGGGGAGACCGGGGACCAGATCGGCGCTGCGGTGTACCTGTACAACCAGGAGTACATCGAGATCAACAACCTGGAAGTGAAAAACCAGGGGGACAACGTCAACCGGGACCGCAGCGGCATCCGGGTGGAGGGCTATGACTACGGGGTCATTGACCACATTTACATCCGCAACTGCTACGTCCACGACGTGCGGGGCTACAACGGCCAGGACGACATCTACCCCGTAGTGCCCACCAACCCCGACGGAAGCCCCACCGACGGCTTTACCGACGAGGACCAGACCAACCCCAACACCACCAACACCTTCTGGGGCGCTCGTACCACCCACCGCACCGGCGGCATCAACTTTGTCACCTACACCGCCCGGCTGCCGGAGAGCAAAAACGAGTTCAACGTCCCGGTGCAGGAGCTGGACGAGACCAAGCAGATCACCACCTTCAACGACATTCTCATTGAGAACAACACCGTGGAGAACTGCCAGGCCAACGGCATCACCACCACCAACGTCAAGGGCACCCTGGACGACGTGGCCTTCCGCCACACCAACGTGGTCATCCGGGGCAACGACATCCACAATGTCACCCGCTCCGGCATCATCCCCATCTACACCAACGGGGTGCTGGTGGAGTACAACAAGGTGGACACCTTCCAGAGCACCTACGAGGGCTACGGCTGCGGCATCTGGTGTGACCGGGCCAACGGCATGGTGTTCCAGTACAACGAGGTGTGCAACGGCCAAAACGGCAACGACGGCATGGCCTTCAACCTGGACGACATGACCCGGGACGGCGTCATCCAGTACAACTACACCCACGACAACTACGGCGGCGGCTACATGCTCCACGTGCGCCAGAACTCCTACAACCGCAACAACACCATCCGCTTCAACCTGTCGGTGAACGACAGCGGGGTGTTTACCGCCCACAACGCCCAAATCGTGGCGGTGGGTGAGACCTCTACCACCAAGCTGGAGAGCGCCAAGGTGTACAACAACACCTTCCTGTCCAACAAGGACTGCCACGCCGTGTACCAGGGAGACGAGGTGGACTACACCAATAACATCTGGTACTTCACCAACTCCGCCGTGGCCAGCCGCAAGGACTGCTTCTACCCCGGCGCCAACTCCTCCTTTGACAACAACGTGTACATCGGCTGTGTGGCCCCCACCGACCCCAACCAGCACACCGACGATCCCCAGTTTGTGGGCGGGTCCAACCTCTTTGGCCTGACCCGGGACCAGGCCCTGGTGAATGCCTCCCTCACCGCCAACTCCCCCTATGTGGGCGCTGGCGTGGCGGTGGAGAATAACGGCGGCCAGGACATTCTGGGCGGCAGCCTGGATACCCTGAACCTGGGCGCCATCGCCGGGGCCGGCCACCAGGCCGCGGCTGTGTCCCAGACCTACACCCCCAACGAGGTCACCAAGTACCTCTCCGACGGCACCAAGCAGACCCAGGTCATCCACGAGACCGTGTCTGAGTCCAACACCAAGTGGGTCAACACCACCTTCAACTCCAAGAGCGTCATCTACACCAAGAAAGAGGGCAACTACCTGGAGTTTGACATGGTGGGCACCGGCGGCATCTTCACCCTCAAGCGGGGCGGCGGCGCCGGCAACGTGAAGCTGGTGGCGTACCAGGGCGGCCAGGAAGTGAAGTCCGTCACTGTGAACACCTACAACGCCACCGCTGACACCATCACCGTGGACAACTTCACCCAGCTGTCTGAGACCAACGAGGCCTACACCATCCGCGTCTACAACGCCGAAAACGGCAAGGCCTCCAACTTCGTCTCCTTCACCACCAACGTCGCCGAGACCACCCAGCCCGGCTGCGACAACGACGCCATCGCCGGTGTGGTGTTGGAGCAGCCCATGGCCCAGGTCATCCCCTACGGCCAGACCTCCGTGTCTGTGGACCTGGCCTCCCATGTGTACTTCTGCACCTGCCAGGCCCAGCAGCCCCAGGCCACTGTGACCTACACCGCCAACAACGGGGCCACCGTGGAGGGCAACACCGTCACCTTCCCCGCCCCCGGCGACTACACCGTCACCGCCCAGGCCACCTACAACGAGGTGACCGTCACCGACACCATCACCGTCTCCGTCACCCAGGGTGAAGAGCCCCAGGTGAACGTCCCCGCCGTGGACACCCGCGCCCTCACCGGGCTCATTGCCGCCTGCGAGGGTCTGGACCTGACCAAGTATGGCGAGGCCCGTCAGGACGTGTTCCAGCAGACCCTGGCCCAGGCCAAGGCCCTGCTGGAGGGCGAAGGCTACACCCAGGCCCAGGTGGACGAGATGGTGGCCCTGCTCACCACCGCCAAGAACGGCCTGTCCCTCACCCGTGTCAACGCCGAGGACAGCGTGGTGGTGAAAAACGGCAACTGGGTGAACCTGTCCGACGCCACCCTGGACGGCGGCAAAGCGCTCAAGTGCTCCAACGCCAATGAGTCCATGACCGTGGACTTCTTTGGCAACCAGGTTCAGGTCTACGGCCGCAAGGCGGTGGGCGTGGCCATCATGACCTTCACCGTCACCCGCCTGAGCGACAACGAAGTGGTGCACACCCAGACCGTGGACGGCTACAACGCTGAGAAGCTGGACCAGCAGGAGCTGTTTGCCTGGACCGGTGAGGCCAACGACCAGTACCGCCTGACCATCACCAACACCGGAACCGACAACGAGAACGCCAACAACAGCTACAACGTCATCATCGACTTCCTCACCTTCGGCTGTGACCAGGCCCAGCTGGCCGACCTCACCGCCCTGGCCGCTGCCCTCACCAAGGCCGACGGCCTCAACAGCGCCGACTATACTCCCGAAGCCTGGCAGGCCGTGGAGGCCGCAGTCCTGGCCGGACGCCGGGTGTATGTGGACGCCACCGCCACCCAGGCCCAGGTGGACGCCGCTGCCGCCGCCCTCAACGAGGCCATGGACAACCTGTCCGGGGAGCCTGAGGAGCCTGCCTTCACCGGCCTGCTGGAGAAGGTCTATGCCGAGGTTGCAGCTCAGGACTACTCCAACCTCATCGACTCTGCCAAGGCTTACTACGAGAAGGCTCTGGCCGATGCCAAGGCCATTCTGGACAATCCCAGCGCCTACACCCAGGCTCAGGTGGACGAGGTCACCGACCGTCTGTTCATCGCCAACGCTCTGCTGGACTGGGTCAAGGGGAATCCCACCATGCTCCAGCTGCTGGTGGACCGTGCCAACCAGATGATTGCCAATCAGGACAAGTATGCCACGGATACCTGGCAGCAGCTGGTGGACGCTCTGGCTGTGGCTGAGGAGACTCTGGCCAATGCCAGCGACACCATGCAGGGCCAGATGGACGAGGCCGCTGACGCGCTGCTGGACGCCATCCTGGCCCAGCGCTATAAGGCAGACAAGTCCATCCTGGAAGACCTGATCGGCAAGGCCGAGAGCATCGACCTGGAGGGCTACACCGCCGAGTCCGTGGCCACCTTCCGCACAGCTCTCCAGAGCGCTCAGGCTGTCATGGCCGACGAGACCCTCTCTGAGGACGACCAGGCTACCGTGAACGCCGCTGTGGCTGCCCTCAGCGACGCCATGAACGGCCTCACCGCCGATGGCGCTCCCGAGACCACCGACAAGCCCGAGGCCTCCCAGAAGCCTGAGACCACCGACAAGCCTCAGGCCACTGAGAAGCCCGAGAAGGTGCCTCAGACTGGCGACCAGTCTATGCTGCTGGTGTATGTGGCCATCCTGGCCTCCACCGTGCTGCTGCTGAGCACTGCCGTGGTGGTGCGCAAGCAGACCCGTCGCTAAATCCTAAACCATAAAAAAGTACGGTCAGCAATTAACTGACCGTACTTTTTTGCTGTTTTCGAGCTTAGATTGAGAACTATTTTCTTCTCCAATTTCCTCAGTAGAAACCAGCGCCCCCGGTGGGGACGCTCCGCTGGGCCCCATTTCTCCCCGATGAGAAATGGGGGAAAGAATCGCTTAGGGCGTTCCCCCCTAAGAACCTCCCTTGGGATACCAGGCTGGCCCTGCGTCAAGTCTATGGTCGGCCCGTCACCCTTGCTGTGGCTCCCGGCACTGCCACCACACCAGGCCACCTTGGTCAACTGGCCCTATAGCCAGGTGGTTTCCACAGCCGGGCCTACTTAAGGAGAAGCGGCGTTCCCGCCGCCGGGAGCCAGGCTGTCCGCAACTGGGAACAGTTGCACACCATGGTAAGGCCCTGGAGGTAGAAGTTTATGTGCCATAGAAGCTGAAACTTACAATGGAATTGCCATGTCATCCATGTGACCCCACCACTCCAAGGGCCGAAAAGAGGAGGACGCAGGGACACCCAGTACCGCGGGGTGGATTCCACAAGGCGGGGGAAGGCCCCGCCTTTGGTGGGTCTTTGGTGACTTTCTGCCCACCCAGAAAGTCACCCCAGCTTCAGCGCGTCTCCCCTCGCCAGGGGACATGCCCAGGTGGAAAGTTCCGCCTTTACAACTCGGAAACAACTTCTTGCTGACTTGTCCAAAGCCCTGTGATAAGATGAAGGTACCATAAGCATGATGGGGAGAGGAGAAACACCATGGCACACATACTCATTGTGGAGGACGAAGAAAATATTGCCCGCATGATTGCCGCCACCCTGGAGATGGCGGGCTACACCTGTCAGAGCTGCATGTACGGGTCCAAGGCGGTGGAGCTGGTGCAGCCGGGGGTGTTCGACCTGGTGCTGCTGGACGTGATGCTCCCCGGTATGGACGGCTTCCAGGTCATGGAGCACCTGCGGGGTGTGGGGGTCCCGGTGATCTTCCTCACCGCCGTGCAACAGGTGGGAGACAAGGTGCGGGGCCTGCGCCTGGGCGCCGAGGACTACATCACCAAGCCCTTTGAGACCCTGGAGCTGCTGGCCCGGGTAGAGGTGGTGCTGCGCCGCCGGGGCGGCGGCGTCCGGGTGCTCACCTACGGCCCCATTGTCCAGAACCTGGACAGCCACACCGTCACTTTGGACGGGGAGCTGGTGCCCCTGGCTCCCAAGGAGTTTGAGCTGCTGCGGGTATTCCTCCAGCACCAGGACCTGGCCCTGAGCCGGGAACGGCTTCTCTCCATGGTGTGGGGCTATGAGTACCAGGGAGAGAGCCGCACCGTGGACATCCACGTCCAGCGGCTGCGCCAGAAGCTGGACCTGTCCCAGCGCCTGGTGACCCTGCCCCGCATCGGGTACCGCCTGGAGAAGCTGCCATGAAACTGTGGCAGAAGATCTTTCTCTCCACCCTGGCCCTGATGGTGTCCATCACCGCCCTGTCCTCGGTGCTGCTGCTGCGCTCCACCCGGGACGCCCTGTGGCAGCGGGAACAACAGCGGGCCATCACTCAACAGCAGTACATGGCGGGCATTCTGAAAGCGGGCATTCTCAACCAGCGGCTGCGGCTGGGTGTGGTGCTGCTCCAGGAGGACCAGACCCGGGAGACCGCCATCCAGACCCTGGAGCAACAGGCCACCGACGACTATCTGGCGGGTCTGATGCTGCTGGACCAGGAGGAAAAGGCGGTGTGGAACCAGCTCCCCGCCGGGGTGGTCCCCCCCACCGCCGAAGATGACAGCCTCACCCAGTGCCAGCTCCAGGCGGGCGACACCGCCGGGGAGTGGTATCTGGTGTGCTCCATGCCCCTGACCCTGGAGTCGGGGGAGTACCGCCTGGTGGCCGCCTACTCGGTGGGCGACCTCCAGCGGGACCTGAACCTCCAGGCCCTGCGGTCGGTAGGCTTAAGCCTGGGCATCAGCCTGTTGGCCGCCGTGCTGCTGCTGCTGTTGGTGCGGCGACTGCTGCGCCCCCTGGGCGCCCTGCGGGAAAACGCCCGCTCCATTGCCGGGGGCAACTACGACCAGCGGCTGGACATCCGCAGCCAGGACGAGCTGGCCGACCTGGCCCAGGACATGAACGCCCTGGCCCAGGCGGTACAGGAGCGAGTGGAACAGCTGGAGCAGGTGGCCGAGGAGCGGCGGGTGTTCGTGGGCAACCTGGCCCACGAGATGAAGACCCCTCTGACCTCCATCATGGGCTATGCCGACCTGCTGTACCTGCCCAAGACGGTGTCCGACCCCCAGCGGGTGGAGTATTCCGGCATCATTTTGGAGGAGGCCAAGCGGCTGCGCTCCCTGTCGGCCAAGCTGCTGGAGCTTCTCACCGTGGGCAGCGTCAACCTCACCTTCGAGCCCACCCCCCTGGACCAGGTGGTGGGCGAGGTGGCGGTGAGTCTGGAGCCCCTGCTGGCCCAGACCCAGCTGACCCTCTCCTGTTCCTGCCCTCCCCTGTCCATCGCCATGGACCGGGAGCTGTTCAAATCTCTGCTGTATAACCTGCTGGACAACGCCCGAAAGGCCAGCCCCACCGGGGGACGGCTGTCCTTCACCGCCCAGGCGGAGGGGGAGAAGGCCGTTTTGAACATTCGGGACTGGGGCCAGGGCATTCCCCCCGAAGAGCTGGAGAAGATCTGCCAGCCCTTCTACATGGTGGACAAGAGCCGCAGCCGCAAGGCAGGTGGCGCTGGCCTGGGTCTGGCCCTGTGTCAGGCCATTGTGGTGGCCCACCAGGGCACCATGGAATTCTGGAGCCAGGAGGGAGAGGGCACCCAGGTGGCCCTCACCTTCCCGCTGTGTCAGGAGGTGGACGGCCATGAAGACGCCTAACCGCCGCCCCTGGATATTTGTCCTGCTCACCGCCCTCATTTTGCTGGCCGGAGGCATGGCCGTGGGGATGGCCGCCCGGCTGGTGGTGGTCCCCCAGGCGGGCAAAACCGTGGAGGTGGACACCCCCACCATCCCCTCGGTGGTGGGCCAGAGCAAGGAGGAAGTGGTATTTTACCCCTGGAATCGCTACGAGGAAGAGACGTTTGAGAGCAACCTCTCCCAGGAAATGCTCAACCAACAGCTGGGATGGCTCACCTACAATCTGGAGCAAATCCCCTCCATTTTGGGGTTCACAGGTATGCAAGATAGCGTAAACCAGGGCAAAATCCGCAACAACACCGGATATTGGACAGACTGCCCCGTGACCACCCAGAGCGGCCTGCCCGCCCTGTTGGATGTGGCCTACGGCCAGGATTACCAGGATTCCGGCATGACCTGGGTGGCCCGCTCCACCGGAGAGCCCCCCACTCGGACCCAGAAAGAGGCAGCATTGGCACAGGTGCAGCAGGATGTGTGCCAGCTCTTCTCCCCCCACGCCTCTCACACGATAGAGGAACTGTTGTTGGAGATATGGGAGCAGCTGGACCAGACTCCCTACATGGAGTCCGGGGGAATCTGGTATGAGGCCAATGCCGCCACGATGCTCGGCAATGTACTCTCCCAACTGGGGCGGGTGCGCGATACCTTGAACCTGGATGAAAGCGCCCCGCTCCAAACCCAGTTGGAGCAGATTTCTGCCGCGCTGGAGGTGGCCGACTGCTGGGTACAGCTGGTCACCACCCAGCGGCAGGTGGTGGTGGTGCTCACCACTTCCCACTCCGATGTGAACAGCTGGTACTCCGTGGGACTATATTATGATGTGGTACTGGAGGGATATAGCGGAATCGCCATCAATGGCAGGTCCGGGTATGGATATTGATACAACTTCGATACAACTTCATGGGAGATTTCTTGCCCCCTTTTGCCTCATACTGTCTGTAGAGATAGAAATTGGTGAAAGGGGGCTTTTCTATGTTCCGAACAGCACGTCACAAGCTTCACTGGTACACAGTCGGGGCCATCGGCCTTTGTCTGGCTGGCGGATTGCTCCTGGTGGCCATCACCCCCCACGCCCTCTCACCCGCAGCTGCCACGCCCTTTTGCACTCCGTCTGCCTCCATGTCCTCGCCCACACCCACAAAGCCGCCTGTTTCCACAGCCTCACCTGTTCCCACAGCACAGCCTGTCCCCACAGCACGGCCTGTCCCCACAGCACGGCCTGTCCCCACAGCACGGCCTGTCCCCACGGCACAGCCCGTCCCCACGCCACAGCCCGTCCCCACCACCCCGCCAAAGCCCCAGAAGGCGGTGACGCTGCAACGGCAAAATCCCCAGCTGCCCAACGGCTGCGAGGTCACCAGTCTGGCCATGCTGCTGGGCTGGGCGGGGTATCCGGTGGAAAAAATGGAGCTGTATGAAGGGTATCTCCCCCGCCAGGACTTCACCGAGACCCCGGAGGGGTGGAAAGTGGGCGGAAACCCGGAGGAGGTGTACGTGGGGGACGCCACCTCGGAGCTGGGGGGCTGGTACTGCTTTGAAGGGCCCATTGTGGAGGCGGCCAACGCCTACCTCCAGGAGCAGGGCAGTGATTGGACGGCGGAAGCGGTGTCGGGCCTGTCCCTGGGGCAGCTCAACCAATACTTAAAAAACGACGTGCCCCTGGTGGCGTGGGTGACCCTGGACTACACCGCCCCGGTGGCCAGCCTCCGCTACTGGTATCTCAACGAAAACACCCTTTACAGCCCCTATGCCAACCTCCACTGTGTGGTGGTGGTGGACTATGGGGAGGAGGGCTACCTCACCGCCGACCCTCTGGAGGGGTGGCAGTGGGTGGAGGAGTCCACCTTCTGGGATATCTTCGATGCCATGGGCCGACGGGCGGTGATCATTAATGAATAATGATGAATGAAAAATGAAGAATGCAGGCCCTGAACGCTCTCCCTTGGCTCCCCCTCTGGGGGAGCTGTCAGCATTATGGGGCCCCCGCCAAAGCCCAGCACAAGCGGGTTTGGTGGGGGGAGGAGGTGCGACGGCGTGAGCGAGACTTGCCCCGCCTCTCAGGGGCGAGGCGAGAGATACACAGTCTGCACCGACGAGACTGAGGGGTTGACAGCTATCAGGTAACGGACAATCCCTCCGTCATGGCTACGCCATGCCACCTCCCTTTACACAAGGGAGGCGATTGCTTTGGCAAACAAAAAAGATGGAAGCAACCCAAAACCGGGCTGCTTCCATCGTTGTTTGTATGGGTTAAAACAAGGAGAACTTACTCCTCCATGAGCTTCTCCATCTCGTCCAGCAGGGTGCCGAACAGGTCCAGGGCGTCCTGGATGGGGGCGGGAGAGGACATGTCCACGCCAGCGCCCTTCAAAAGGTCGATGGGGTCCTTGGAGCAGCCGCCGGACAGGAAGCCCAGATAGTCCTCCACGGCGCTCTCCCCGCCCTTGAGGATGCGGCGGGACAGGGCGATGGCGGCGGAGTAGCCGGTGGCGTACTGATAGACGTAGTAGTTGTAGTAGAAGTGGGGAATGCGGGCCCACTCCAGAGCGATCTCGTCGTCGGACACCATGTCGGGGCCGTAGTACTTCTCGTTGAGGGCCTTGTACTCGGCAGAGAGCAGGTCGGCGGTGAGGGGCTCGCCCTTGGCGCACAGCTCGCCCATGCGCAGCTCAAACTCGGCAAACATGGTCTGGCGGTACAGGGTGCCCTTGAACTGCTCCAGGAAGTGGTTGATGAGGGCGGCCCGCTCGCGCTTGTCGGTGGTGCGCTGCAGCAGGTACTCCATGAGCAGGGCCTCGTTGCAGGTGGAGGCCACCTCCGCCACGAAAATCACATAGTCCCGGTACACCGGCGCCTGGGTGCGGTTGGACAGGTAGGAGTGGGCGGCGTGACCCATCTCATGGGCCAGGGTGAACATGCTCTCCAGGTTGTCCTTGTGGTTGAGCAGCACATAGGGGTGGCACAGAGCCCCGGCGGAGTAGGCCCCGGAGCGCTTGCCCACGTTCTCCCGCACGTCAATCCAGCGGTTATCGAAGCCCTCCCGGATGATGGCCCGGTACTTCTCCCCCATGGGGGCCAGGGCATCAAACACAGTGTCCTTGGCCTCAGCATAGGGGATGACCTTCTCCCCGCCGGACACCATGGGGGCGTAGATGTCGTACATGTGCAGCTCGTCCACCCCCAGCAGCTTCTTGCGCAGGCGGATATAGCGGTGCATTTTGTCCAGGTTGGCGTTCACCGTCTGGATGAGGTTGTGGTACACGCTCTCGGGCACCCGGGTGGAGTCCACGGCGGCGGCCAGCGCGGAGGGGTACTTGCGGGCGTTGGCGTAGAACTGGCGCTGCTTGGCCTCGGCATTCAGGGTGGCGGCGGCGGTGTTGCGCACGCTGCCATACACCCCGTAGAAGGCCTCAAAGGCGTTTTTCCGCAGCACCCGGTCCTCGCTCATCTGAGTGGGCACAAAAGCGCCGTTGGACAGGGGCACCTCGTTGCCCTCACCATCGGTGGTGGAGGGGAAGGTGAGGTCGGCATAGGTGAGCTTGGCGTACACGTCGTTGGGGGCCTGGGCCAGGTCGCTGGCGGCGGCCAGCAGCTTCTCCTCGGCGTCGGAGAGCACGTGGGCCCGCTTCTCCTGGATGATGGTCAGGTAGCGGCGGTACAGCTCCAGGCCGGGCTCCTCCTGGAAAAAGCCCTCCAGCTTGGCCGGGTCGATGGTCAGCAGCTCGGGGGTCTCAAAGGCGATGGCGCCGTTGATCTCCACGGCCAGAGAGCTGATCTTGCCCTCCATGGCCTGGTACTGGGCTACACGGGTGTCCTGGTCCCCCTTGCGGTAGGCGTAGTTGGCCAGGTTGTTGAGCAGAGTGTCGGCCTCCTGGCACAGCTCCAGGTACTCCAGCAGGGTGGCGCCGCTCTCGCCCAGCCGTCCGGCGTAGGCGGACAGCTTGTCCACGTAAGTCTGAGCCACCTCAAACTCGGCCTGCCAGGCGGCGTCGTCGGCGTACAGGTCGGTGAGGTTCCAGGTCTCCTCCACGGAAACCTGGTCGCGCTCGGGAATGGCATTCATCTGAGACATGGGAAATTCCTCCTTGGGATTTCAGTATGATAAAGAAATCATAGCACAGAACTGGGTTTCTTGCAACCCTCCCGGCGAAACACATGCACCCGGAAGTCCGCCGTCACGGTGAGCTGCTCCAGCTGCTCCAGCCGCTCTACCCCCGCCCGGGGGGTCTTCCAGGCGTAGGGGGTCATGCCAAACAGGGCCTGAATGGACGCCTGGTCCGGCAGGGTGAAGGTGGTGGTCACGGGTAGGATGTCCACATAGGAGAACCCTTCATATTCCACCCGCTCCTCGGGGTTGGGGTAGGGGGTGTCGTAGAGCACCGCCTTCATCTCCATGAGGTGCTGAGGGGCAGGCACCACGTAGACAAACAGCCCGCCGTTTCGCAGCACCCGGCGGTACTCCTCCAGAGCCAGAGGGGCGAAGCAGTCCACCACCACATCCACCGCCTCATCCGCCACGGGGAGGTGGTACACCGAGGCCACGGCAAACTCCCCCTCGTTCACCCGCCGGGCCGCCTTTTTCAGCCCCGCCTTGGACAGGTCCACCCCGGCAATCTGAGCCCCAGGCAGCTGGGCCAGGCCCTGGGTGTAGTACCCCTCGCCGCACCCCACGTCCAGGATTTTGGGACTCTGTCCCCCGTGGGCGGACACAACTTGGCAAAGCGTCTCCCGCAGAGGGGCGTAGTAGTCCCCGTCCAGGAAGGCGGTGCGGGCGGCAATCATGGCTTTGTCGTCCCCGGGGTTGGTCGAATGCTTCTGGTTGGCGGGGAGCAGGTGCACATACCCCTCCCGGGCCACGTCGTAACAGTGGCGGTTGGGGCAGGTATAGGTGCGGCCCTCCCGGGTGAGGGGGGACCCACAGATGGGACAGCGAAACAGACTCATTGGCGATCTTCCTTTTGGTGGTTTGTTTTTCTCTATCTTATCCAAAAATGGGGGAAAAGGCAAGGCCCGTAGGGCTGATGGAGAGGGCTTGCTCTCCTCCGATTTCTCAGGCAGAAACCAGCGCCCCCGCCGGGGACGCTCCGCTGGGGTAACTTTCTGACTGGGCAGAAAGTCACCAAAGACCCACCAAAGGCGGGGCCTTCCCCCGCCTTGTGGAATCCACCCCGCGGTACTGGGTGCCCCTGCGTCCTCCTCTTTGCGGCCCTGGGGCTGGTGGGGTCACATAGACGGCGTGGAGATTCTACCGAAAGTATCTGCTTCTCTGTGTGGTTGTCCTTCTATCGCCAGGGCCTTACCCTGGTCTGCCGCTGCTTCCAGCTATCGAAAGCTAGGCTCCCGTCGGCGGGAACGCCGCTTGGCCAGGGTAGGCCCGGACATGGAAACCGTCCAGCCATAGGGCCAGCTGCCCAGGGTGGCCTGGTGTGGTGGCAGAACTAGGCGCCACAGCAAGGGTGACGGGCCGAATTTAGACTTGACGCAGGCCCAGCCTCGTACCCCAGGGAGGTCCTTAGGGGGGAACGCCCTAAGCGGGTTTTGGTTTCTTTTGCCCGCCCAAAAGAAACCCCCAGCGGGTAGCGTCCCCGCCAGGCTGGCAAGCCTGAACCACGGGTGGTTAGACGCCCCCCTTCCTTCCTTTGCCCAAGGGATATAAAAACCGCCGGAGAGACGTAAAAACATCTCCCCGGCGGGATGTTACTTCACGCGGAATGTCTTGGGCGCCCGGCGCAGCACCAGAATCAGCATCACCACGGAGTAAACCACCGTCACCCCGAACACCAGCAGGGCAAACCAGGTGGGGGTACTCTTGACCTGCAAGGCGGCGTAGCACACCACATACATGGCAAAGTTCAAAATCTTGAACATGGGGTTTTTCGTGTCCAAATCCGAGGTGTAGGGCTGGAAGAGGTAGTACAAGCCCAGGGAGTGGGTGGCAAAAAACACACCCAGGGACAAAATGGCCAGCAAAAACAGGATGAACTCTCCCACCGGAGGCCGTCCCCCGCCCAGGAAGGTGAGGAGGACAAACATCCCACACACGGCCCCGCTGAGCATGAGATTCACCCCGCACAGCATCCGCCAGCGCAGGAAAAAGTTCCTCAAAATGGCGTCCCGCTCCCGGTACCAGCCGTAGCGCAGCAGCGCCAGGTCGCAGTTATAGAACATGGCCTTGCAGATGCGCTCCCCCACGGTGTTGTCCATGAGGTACAGCAGGAACACACAGATGGGCAAAGACTTGGTCACATAGGAGAGCACCTCCCCCATCTCCTGCTCTTGCCCCTGGAGCCGAAACCACACGATTCCAGCACATCCCACCACGGTGAGCCCCCCTAAAATAGCCAGCACCACAAAGAAGGGCTTGAGGAGCATCCGGCGGTGGCGGCGGAAGAACACCGCCTGAAGATACCGCCAGCCGTGGAGATGGGAGAAGTCCACACGGGTGTCCAAATCGCTGTCCCGCAGCTTCACCTGCTCAAACTGGGCCTGGTTGGCGGTTTTGACGGCGGCCTGACCGGGGATCTTGTCCGCCCGGCAGGTCTCCAAAATCAGCTCATAGTGGCAGGGGTAGCGGGAGATGGCCCGGGCGCACAGGCTGCCCAGGGCAAACAGCAGGGTCACGGTGGCGGGATAGAGCAGCACCTGGTCCAGAGCCGGGATGACCCCGAAGGGCATGGGCAGATAGGCCAGGGCCAGGCAGGCCACCGTCAAGGCCAGGATGTACCCCACCTTGCCGCTGGGCAGGGCGTGGAACTTGGCGTACAGCATAAGGTGGAACCACTCGGCCATCATACGCACCCCGGCCAGGGCCAGGGAGAGCAGCAGCCCCCGGAGCACCCCCGCCCCGGTGAGCCCGCCCCACAGCATGAGGAAGGGGGTGAAGCCCGCAAACATGGCCAGGTGGTGGGTGACTATCTCGGTGGTCTGGTACTGGGCGGCATCCATGCCCATCTGGCGAACGCAGGTGTACTTCAGCTGGGAGGGCTCCACGGATATGGGCTGTATCATGGTTCCCGCCACGAAGCTGAGCCAGAAGAAAATCCACACCGACATGGCAAACCCGTCGGGAGACAGGGGCCTGATATCCGCCAGCGCCAGGGGCACCAGCCAAATGAGGGCCAGGTAGATGGCCTTGCCCAGCAGGGCGGTGACTCCCCGATAGAGGGACACCAGGATGGACAATACCAGCTTGCCCTCGGTGGCGGCGTACAGCTTGTCGGTAAAAATCCGCTTCAAGAGGGGCACCCGGCCCAGCCAGTACACCAGTCGATTGCCCGCTATGGCTGAGCGGATGCGGTAGATCTGGGAGGCACAGGTGAGGTTCACGGTGCCACCTCCTCCCCGTCCTCCTCCTGGATGAGCAGGTCCACGATGTAGGACTCAAACTGGGGCGTGTGGATTTTGGCGTTGTCCACCCCCTCCAGCTCTCCCTGGTGGAGCAGCACGATCTCGTCGCACAGGTCCTGAGCCAGCTGGAGAATGTGGGTGGAAAAGAGGATGATATGGTCCCCTTTCATCTCCCGCAGCAGGTTTTTCATCTCCAGGGCTGCCACCACGTCAAAGCTGGTAAGGGGCTCATCCAACAAAATCACCGGAGGTCTGCCGATGAGGAAGCACAGCATCTGAATCTTGTGCTTCATGCCGTGGGAGTAGCCCCGCATGAGCCGGTTTCGGTCGTCGGGTTCCAGCCCCACCAGCTCCAGCCACTGGTCCGGGGTGCGGCCGCTCTTGTCCTGGGAAATCTCCTGAAAGAACTTGACAAACTCGGTGCCGGTGAGAAATTCCGGCACCACCGGGGTGGACAGCACATAGCCAATGTCCCCCTGCTTGGGGGTGCGGGTCTGGCCGTATTCGTCCACCAGGGACACCGTGCCCCCGTCGGCGGGGAACTCGGCGGACAGGCAGTTGAACAGGGTGGTTTTGCCCGAACCGTTGCGGCCCAAAAGGCCGTAAATCTTTCCCTGTTCAAAGGTAAAACTGGCATTTTTCAGCACTTCTTTCGTGCCGAAGGACTTGCGAATCTGGTCAAGAATCAACTGCATGGGGAAAACTCCTCTCTCGGATGGTTTACTCCAAGTTCAGCCGACGGCTGAGGATGTAGTTGGTGATGCCCAGGTGGACCACGCAGCGCACCACGTCCAGGATCAGGCCCCACACCGTGGCTGTCAACAGGACATTGGAAATCCCGGCCACATCCACCGACACCTCAATCTCATTGATGCTGATCATGGTGGAGGTCAGATCAGGATAGCCAAACATGCCGATGACGGAGCCCACGGTGGACCAGATGACACTGAGTACAATGAAGGCCAGCACGGCAAAGCCCACCCGGTGGCTGCCCGCCAGATGGCCCAGAGCCATGGAGGCATACACCTGAGACACCGAGCAGATGATACCCACAAAGAGGGAGACCACCAACAAAATGACCAGGGGCAGGAAGTTGGGAACATTTTTCATGCCCATCTTCCAAAGTTCCGCCAGCACCTGGCCCATCTCCGGGAAATAGGCGATGATGGCCACCGAGGCCAGGGCCACAATGCCGCTGATGAGCGAAATCACCATGGCGCTGAGCAGCTTGGAGGCCAGCAGCTGCCAGGGCTTCACCGGAATGGTGAACATCAGGTAGCCCTCATCCTTCAACAGGCCCTGATAGAACCGGGCAATGATGATGACGGTGGTCACCACCATCACCGCCATGATGAGCAGCACATACATCACACCCAACAGCGAGGTGAAGATGCCCATGCCGCCCCCCTCGGCCAGAGGGGAGCCGGAGATGAGCCGATTGACCCCGGACACCACCAGCAGCACGCCCCACAGGGGCAGGAAAATCTTGAACATGGCTTTGAAGTCATATTTCAGCAGTTTAGCCAGCATAGTAGTCACCTCCCTGGGGATTGGCCCGGAACATGTCCCGGAACACGTCGTCCACGCTCTTGCCCTCCCGGGCTCGGATGTCGTCCACCGCCTCGTGGCCCACCACTCGGCCCTGGTGGAGGAACACCACCTCGTCCAGCACCCGCTCCACGTCTCCAATGAGGTGGGTGGAGATGAGCACGGTGGCCTCGGGGTTATAATTGGTCAAAATGGTGTTGAGAATAAAGTCCCGGGCTGCCGGGTCCACCCCGGCGATGGGCTCATCCAACAGATACAGGTAGGACTGGCGGCTCATGGCCAGACACAGCTGCAACTTCTCCTTGGTGCCCTTGGACATGGACTTGATGCGGTCGCCGGGCTGAATCTTCAGGCTCTTGCACATCTCGTTGGCCTTCTTCCAGTCAAAATCCGGGTAAAAGTCGGTGAAAAAGTCCACCAAATCCCGGGTTTTCATCCAGTCGGCAAAGTACATCCGGTCGGGCAGATAGCTCACATGGGCCTTGGTCTCCACCCCGGGGGTATAGCCGTTAATGGTCAGCTCCCCAAAGCTGGGCTGCAACAGCCCGCACATGAGCTTGATGAGGGTGGTCTTGCCCGAGCCGTTGGGCCCCAGCAACCCCACCAGTTTCCCCCGCCCGATGTTCAAATTCACATCGGTGAGGGCCTTGGTGTGGGAAAAGGTCTTGCCCAGCCCTTGACATACAATCAGATCTTGGTTCATCTCTCTTCCTCCTTCCAGGTTTGCACAAACTCTTTGGCCTGCTGAGTGGTAAATCCCAGCCGCTTCATGCCGTCAAAATAGGCCTGAATCTGCTCTCGGGCCAGCTGGCGGCACATTCTGGCCAGCACTTCCCCGTCCTCGGTGACGGTGCGTCCCGCCGTCCGGTTGGTCACCACCAGTCCGTCCGCCTCCAGCTGAGAAAGCGCCCGCTGCATGGTGTTGGGATTCACCCCAGCCTCGGCGGCCAGCTCCCGAACGGTGGGGATTTTGCTCCCCCGGGGATACACCCCTGAGGAAATCCGCTGCATCAGCTGCCGGTGCAGCTGCATCCAGATGGGGCCGCTGCCCTCTACATTCCAACCCATCCGTCCACCTCCTTGTATTATTGACTTAATACAAGTATACACACCTCCACCTCCCCTGTCAAGGTGGAATCGGGGGAATCTGGCAAGAAAGATGGAACCGAAGCGTTGGGGTTTTATACACTTTGAAGATTGACAACTTGGGCCGGGAGGGCTACTATTTGGAACGTATATTTCCATGCTTGGAGGGGTCTCCTTGAAACTATTGCGTCAATTTCTCATCATTCTGCTGCTGTCCCTGGTGGGGGAAGGGCTCCACGCCCTGCTGCCTCTGCCGGTTCCGGCCAGCGTGTACGGCCTGGTGCTGATGCTTCTGTGCCTGTGCACCGGGATTCTCCGCCTGGACCAGGTGGAGCGGGCCTCGGACTTTCTCATTGAGATTATGCCGGTGATGTTCGTGCCCGCCGCCGTGGGGCTCACCGAGAGCTGGGAGCAGCTGCGCGGCGTGCTGGTGCCCATGCTGGTCATCATGGTGCTCACCACGGTGCTGGTGATGGTGGTCACGGGTCATGTGACCCAGTTTGTCATGAAATGGAGGGAGAAGCATGACTGAGTTTCTGGGTAATTCCCTGTTTTTCGGGGTGGGTGTGAGCCTCATCGCCTATGAGGTGGGGCTGCTGCTGCGGCGCAAGTTCGCCCTGGCCATCCTCAATCCCCTGCTCATTGCCATCTGCTGTGTCATCCTGTTCAACAAGGCCCTGAATATTCCCTATGACGACTACTACGAGGGAGCTCAGTACCTGTCCTACCTGCTCACGCCCGCCACGGTGGCCCTGGCGGTGCCCCTGTATCGGCAGCTGAAGCTGCTGAAAACCCACTGGCTGGCCATTCTCTGCGGCCTGGGGGCGGGCATCATCGCCGGAGGGCTGGGCATCCTGGCCCTGTCGGTGCTCTTCGGGCTGGACCACCAGCTGTATGTGACCCTGCTGCCCAAGTCGGTGACCACCGCCATCGGCATGGAGCTGTCCCGGGAGCTGGGGGGCGTGGTGGCCATCACCACCGCCGTCATCATTGTCACGGGAATTTTGGGCAATGTCATTGGCGATTTCATCTTCTCCCTCTTCCGCATCAAGCACCCCATCGCCAAGGGCCTGGCCCTGGGCAACTCCGCCCACGCCATTGGCACCGCCAAGGCCATGGAGTTGGGGGAGGTGGAGGGCGCCATGAGCAGCCTGGCCATTGCGGTGGCGGGGGTGCTCACCGTGGTGTCCGCGTCGGTGTTTGCACAATTTCTGTAACCAGACCCATGAAATCCCGGCAGTCTCTGGACTTGCCGGGATTTTTCTGTTGTCAGGTTCGGGGATTTCATGTAAAATAGACGGTACACGAGAAAAAACAAGGAGGTGAAGTCCCATGTCCGTGCTGCTGTTGCCCAATGAGGTGCTGTCCATGACCGCCCAGGCCGCCCGCCGTCTGGTGGATGCGGGGGACGGGGACTGCGCCCTTCTATATCTGGCCCTGCTCCAGGCGGGGAGCAACCCGGACCAGGCCGCCACCCAGCTGGGGTGGGACCCCGGCCGCATGAGCGCCGCCTTTGCCCGGCTCACCGCCATGGGGCTGGCTCAGGGCACCTGCCCCGGCGTTTCCCCTGCCCCTCAGGCCGCCCCGGTGCAGGACGACCGCCCCCCGGAGTACACCCGCGGGGATATCGCCGACGCCCTGGAGCGGGAACAGAGCTTTTACGGGCTGTCCCGGGAGATGGAGCGGCTGCTGGGCCGGGTGTTCTCGGACACCGACTTGAAAAGCCTGTACACCATTTACGACTACCTGGCCCTGCCCGTGGAGGTCATCTTCATGCTGGCCGGGTATGTGGTCCGCTCCAGCCGCCGCCAAAAGGGGGACGCCTCTCCCCTGCCTCGGATGACCGAGGTGAAGCGGGAGGCCTTCCGGTGGAAGCGGCTGGGCATCACCACGGTGGAGCGGGCGGAGGAATACCTGCGAGACCAGGAGAGCATCGACCAGCGGGAATGGGGGGTGCTGTCCGCCGTGGGGGTCACCCAGAAGCGGCCCGCCATCGACAAGGAGCGGGAGTACATCCACCGCTGGGTTCAGTGGGGCTTCTCGGATGAGATGATTCACCTGGCCTATGAGCGCACCATTTTCCGCAAGGGTCAGATGAATTGGCCCTATGTGAATAAAATTCTGGAGTCCTGGAAAAAGTCCGGCTATACCACCCCCCAGCAGGTGGAGCAGGAGCGGAGCGGGCAGACCCGCAAGGCCCAGCCCCAGACCCAGGGGGCCAGGCCCCAGGAGAACTACCAGCCCAGCGCCAGCCGCATCCAGCAGCAGGCGGACTGGCTGGACCAATTCTTGCAGGAACAGGAGAAAGGTGGGAACTAAATGTCCTACGATGCAGCCATTGTCCAGCGGGCCTCTGCCCGGCTGGCCCGGCGGAAAGAGATTCGGGAGCGCCGCCGCTGGGACCTGGAACAGGAGCTCTACCGCCGTCAGCCCCGTCTGCGGGAGCTGGACCGGGCCATTGGCGGCACCATGGCGGAGTTGGCGGGGCTGGCCATCTCCGGCAAGCCCATCCAGGCCGACGGCCCGGAGATCGCCGACATTCGGCGGCGCAACTTGGAGCTCCAGGCCCAGCGGGCGGAGCTGTTGCACACCCTGGGCTATGAGCCCGACGCCCTGGACCCCACCCCCGCCTGCACCAAATGCGGGGACAGTGGATGGGCAGGGGCGGAGATGTGCACCTGTCTCAAGGAGCTGTGTGCCCAGGAGCAGATGAAGGCCCTCACCGCCCTTCTGAACCTCACCGACGAGCAGAACTTCGACCGCCTGCGCCTGGACGTGTACTCCGACCAGCCCTGGGAGGGGAAGCGCTCCCCCCGGGAGAACATGAAGCGGGTGGTAACGGTGTGCGAGGGCTTCGCCCGCCGCTTCCCCGACTATCCCCTCCACAACCTGCTGCTCTCCGGCGGCACCGGACTGGGCAAGACCTTCTTGTCCGGGTGCATCGCCCGGGAGGTGTCGGGGCGTGGGTACTCGGTGGTATATGACACCGCTATCAGTCTGTTTTCCACCTTTGAGGCCAAGAAGTTTTCCCGGGATTTGGGCCAGGAGCGGCAGGCCCGGGACGACACCCGGCGGTATCTAAATTGTGACCTGCTCATCCTGGACGACCTGGGCAGCGAGCTCACCACGCCCCTGGCCCAATCCACCCTGTACGAGGTGGTGAACAGCCGCCTGCAAGGGGGCAAGCACACCATCATCTCCACCAATCTGTCCATGGAGCAGATCGGCGCCCGGTACACTCCCCAAGTGGTGTCCCGGCTGGCGGGTGCCTATCAGGAGCTGACCTTCTACGGGGACGACATTCGGTGGATGAGGAGATAGGAAAATATTTTATTCTTTTGTAACAATTGGACATGAATATTTGTAATGAATTGCGGGTATCCTTATTCTTGCAAGCAAGAGTGATTTCTTCTTTTCATTTCATTTCTCCTTTTTCTTCTTTCTTTTTGCTCCGGGGCAGCGGTGCCCCGGAGCCTTTTTTATTTGTGCCTGAAAAAGGCTCTGGCAAGCGGATAAAATGGTTCTTCTCCCATTTCTCTGGTGCAAAGTTGCTCCCCTGGCGAAGGGAGACGCGCTCCGCTGGGGGCCATACCATGCCCAAAGGCTCCCGGCTGCATTATGGGGTCCCCGCCAAAGCCCAGCGCAAGCGGGTTTGGTGGGGAGAGGAGGTGCGACGGTGTGAGCGAGACTTGCCCCGCCTCCCAGGGGCGAGGCGAGGGATACTCAGTCCGCACCGACGAGACTGAGGGGTTGTTCTTCTAAAAGGCCTCGTTCAGGCTTGCCAGCCTGGTGGGGACGCTTCCCGCTGGGGGTTCCTTTTGCCCGGTCAAAAGGAACCAAAACCCGCTTAGGGCGTTCCCCCCTAAGAGCGCCTAACAAAAGCCAGACAAGCTACGGATAATGAGATATAATGCTAG
>NHCFR05603__coassemble_590_pt1 | contig 23733 bp, 22 predicted proteins | sample NHCFR05603__metabat2_high_PE_050 | metagenome-assembled genome bin NHCFR05603 | reverse complement strand
TCGGCCACGGCTGGCTGCTGCTGGACGGCGGCAAGATGTCCAAGTCCAAGGGCAACGTGGTGGACCCCTATATCCTGGCCGAGATGTTCGGCGTGGACGCTCTGCGCTTCTTCCTCATGCGCACCTTCCCCTTCGGCTCTGACGGCAACTTCTCCAACGAGCTGCTCATCCAGACCATCAACACCGACCTGGCCAACGACCTGGGCAACTTGGTCAGCCGCACCACCGCCATGGTGGGCAAGTACTTCGGCGGCCAGCTGCCCGCCGGGTGCAAGACCTGGGCCGAGCCTCAGGAGGTGGACACCCAGCTCATCGGCATGGCCTCCGCCCTGCGGGACGCCTACCAGAAGGACATGGACACCTACGCCCCCCACAAGGCTCTGGAGGAAGTGTTCAAGGTCATTCAGCGGGCCAACAAGTATATCGACGAGAACGCCCCCTGGGCCCTGGCCAAGGACATGGAGCAAAGCGGCGCCCGCCTGGCCCACGTGCTGTACAACCTGCTGGAGACCACCCGCATCTGCGGCGTGCTCCTCACCCCCTTCATGCCCGAGAGCATGGACAAGCTGTTTGCCCAGATCGGCGCCTGCGAGGGCTGCCGCACTTGGGACAGCGCCGGCGTGTGGGGCAGCTTGAGCGACACCGCCACCGTGTCCAAGGGTGAGAACCTGTTCCCCCGTGTGGACGCCGAGAAGGCCCTGGAGGAGCTGGAGCGGGTGGCCGAGGAGGCCAAGAGGGCCGCTCTCCCCGCCCTGGAGGTGGAGCCCCTCAGTGAGGAGCAGGTGGACTTTGACACCTTCTGCAAGAACGACCTCCGTGCTGTGAAGGTTGTAAACTGTGAGAACGTGAAGAAGAGCAATAAGCTTTTGAAGTTCACCCTGGACGACGGCACCGGAACGCCCCGCCAGATTCTCTCCGGCATCGCCCAGTATTATAAGCCCGAGGAGCTCATGGGCAAGACCCTGGTGGCCATTGTCAACCTGCCCCCCCGCAAGATGATGGGCCAGGAGAGCCAGGGCATGCTCATCTCCGCCGTGCACACCGAGCGTGGCGAGGAGAAGCTGAACCTGCTGATGGTCAGCGATGCCATCCCCGCCGGGGCTAAGCTGTGCTAACGAGGGTGTCCACCATGCTCTTTGACACCCATGCCCACTACGATTCCAACCAGTTCAAGGACGACCGCATGGAAGTTCTCGCCGCCCTGCCCCAGGCCGGGGTGGGGCTGGTGGTGAACCCCGGCTGTGATCTGGCCACCTCCCGCACCGCCGTGGAGCTCTCTGAGACCTTCCCCCACGTGTACGCCGCCGTGGGTGTCCACCCTGGGGACTGCGCCGATTGGCAGGACAGCTGGCTTTCTGAATTGGAACAGCTGGCCCGGGAGCACCAGAAGGTGCGGGCCATCGGCGAGATCGGCCTGGACTACTACTGGAAGGACAACCCGCCCCGCCAGCTGCAAAAGCACGTGTTCCACGCCCAGATGGACCTGGCGGAAAAGCTGAATCTTCCCATCATTGTCCATGACCGGGAGGCCCACGGGGACTGCCTGGAGGCGGTGCAGGCCCACCCCAACATTACGGGGGTGTACCACTGCTACTCCGGCAGCCTGGAGGATGCCAAGACTTTGGTGAAGATGGGGTGGATGCTCTCCTTTACCGGAGTAGTCACCTACAAAAACGCCCGCAAGGCGTTGGAGGTGCTGGAGTGGCTGCCTCTGGACCGGATTATGATTGAGACGGATTCTCCCTATCTCTCTCCTGAGCCCTTTAGGGGCCGCCGCAACGACTCCCGCCACGTCTACCGGGTGGCGGAGACCATTGCCCTGGTGAAAAACCTCACTGTGGCAGAGGTGGTGGAGGCCACCACCCAAAACGGATGCCGCTTCTTTGGTATTCAGAAACCAGAATGATGAAACATCACCCAATCCTTGGGAGAAATCCCGGGTATTGGGTGATTTTTTCACAAAATATTCACCTTTGCACCACCAAAGCGGGGTATACTGGGGAAAACGAATGGGAAAGGAAGCGTCATTATGGAGCAATTGAACGAACTGGTGGGTCTGCTCACCGGACACTTTGACAACAAGGCCCAGTTTGAGGAAAAAGAGAAAGCGGGGGAGAGCTTCCCCTATGCCCGCCACGTCAACACCGTGTGCAACGATAAAGTCACCAACCTGCCTGCCGACTTTGAAGGGCTCTTCGTGGTGGAGGAGAGCTACTACACCGGAAACGGCAGCACCCACGCCGCCCCCCACCTGTTCCTCTTCACCCAGGAGGGGGAGGATGTGAAGCTGACCTCCTACGAGATTCCCCAGGGGTACGACAAGAACACCTTTACCTATGACCAGTTGGGTGAGGTGGACTACAATCAATTGAAGGTGTCCGAGAAGTTCACCCCGGCCCTCTACCGCAAGGTGGACGGCGTGTGGGAGGGGGGCAGCGTGAGCATGTTCTCCCCGGTGCTGAAATTCAACCTCTTTGAGCGGTTCTCTCTGGAGGTGCTGGAGGTCACCGAGAGCATGGAGGTCAACGGCAAGCGCACCTTCGGGTATGACGAGCCCATCCTCTATAGGAGAATGAAAAATGAAAAATGATAAATGAATAACGAATAATTGTGGTGTGCCTACGGCACGGATTTTTCATTAGGGGCAGAGACTTGGGGTGCAGTACCAGTCTCCCGGCGGCGGGAACGCCACTGCTCCAAGGTAGGCCCGGACATAGGAACCATCCAGCCATAGGGCCAGCTGCCCAGGGTGGCCTGGTGTGGTGGCAGTAACAGGGGCCACAGCAAGGGTGACGGGCCGACCGTAGACTTGACGCAGTTCCAGCCTCGTACCCCAGGGAGGTCCTTAGGGGGGAACGCCCTAAGCGATTCTTTCCCCAATTTCTCATCGCTGAGAAATTGGGCCCAGCGGAGCGCGTCTCCCCTCGCCAGGGGAGCAAATTGCAATCTGAGATGCTGGAGAAGGACAGACCCTCTTCCAGAGTCAACGGCAAGGCAAGACTGCAATGCGTCATAGGTTGCGCCCCACCCTTGACATTTTGTCTCCCAGGTGATATAGTGTCCCCATCAAAATGGCGTGGACGGAGAAGAGCCGAAACCGCAGCTGCCCAGAGAGGGATGTGTTTGGTGCAAGCATCCTGCAATTGCCTTCGGCGGTACCACTCCCGAGCTGCCCGGGACATGACCGGGACGGGGCCCTCCCGTTACAGAGGACACAAGTGGCAAGATGTCGTACACTTCTTGCAATAAGGGTGGAACCGTGGGACCATCAGTTTGATCTGTATGCCTCACCCCTGAACCAATTTCAGGGGTGAGGCTTTTTTCATACCTTCGCCCCGAACCAATTTGAATAGGAGGGCAATACCATGAGCGAAGAAAAAAATCTGTACACCTTTGAAAATCCCGAGTACCGCAAGACCTATTGGCACACCTGTTCCCATGTGCTGGCCCAGGCCATGAAGCGGCTGCACCCCGAGGTGAAGCTGGCCATCGGCCCCGCCATTGAGAACGGCTTCTACTACGACTTTGATACCCCCCGCCCCTTCACCCCCGAGGACCTCACCGAGCTGGAAGGCGAGATGCGCAAGATCTGCAAGGAGAAGGTGAAGCTGGAGCGGTTCGAGCTGCCCCGGGCTGAGGCTCTGGCTCTCATGGAGGAGCGTGAGGAGCCCTACAAGGTGGAGCTCATCAACGACCTGCCTGAGGATGCCGTCATCTCCTTCTATAAGCAGGGTGAGTTCACCGACCTGTGCGCCGGTCCCCACCTGGACTCCACCGGCCGCATCAAGGGCAACGCCATCAAGCTCACCTCCGCCACCGGCGCCTACTGGCGCGGCGACTCCAACCGCAAGATGCTCCAGCGCATCTACGGCGTGGCCTTCCCCAAGAAGGACGAACTGGATGCCTACCTGGAGCAGCAGGCCGAGGCCCTGAAGCGGGACCACAACAAGCTGGGCCGGGAGCTGGAGTACTTCACCACTGTGGATGTCATCGGCCAGGGCCTGCCCGTGCTGCTGCCCAAGGGTGCCCGAGTGATTCAGCTGCTCCAGCGCTGGATTGAGGACACCGAGCAGAAGCGGGGCTATCTGCTGACCAAGACTCCCCTGATGGCCAAGCGGGACCTGTACAAGATCTCCGGCCACTGGGACCACTACTTGGACGGCATGTTCATCCTGGGCGACCCCTATGATGAGACCCGTGAGTGCTTCGCCCTGCGTCCCATGACCTGCCCCTTCCAGTACCAGGTCTACCTCAACCGCCAGCGCTCCTACCGGGAGCTGCCCATGCGTCTGGGTGAGACTTCTACTTTGTTCCGCAACGAGGACTCCGGCGAGATGCACGGCCTCATCCGTGTCCGCCAGTTCACCATCTCCGAGGGCCACATTGTGCTGCGCCCTGACCAGCTGGAGGAGGAGTTCCGTGGCTGCTTCGAGCTGGCCAACTACTGCATGGAGACCCTGGGCCTGAAAGAGGACTGCACCTTCCGCTTCTCCCAGTGGGACCCCGCCAACCCCAACAACAAGTACGAGGGTACCGCCGAGCAGTGGGAGCACGCCCAGGGTGTCATGAAGACCATTCTGGACGATCTGGGCATCGACTATGAGGTGGGCTTGGACGAGGCCGCCTTCTACGGACCCAAGCTGGACATCCAGTGCAAGAACGTGTTCGGCAAGGAGGACACCCTCATCACCATCCAGATCGACATGCTGCTGGCGGAGAAGTTCGGCATGGAGTATGTGGACGCTGACGGCTCCAAGAAGACCCCCTATATCATCCACCGCACCTCCATGGGCTGCTACGAGCGCACCCTGGCCCTGCTCATTGAGAAGTACGCCGGCGCTCTGCCCACCTGGATGGCTCCCGAGCAGGTGCGTTTCCTCCCCGTCACCGACCGCGCCGCCGACTACTGCGCCGACCTGGCCCGTCAGCTGGAGGACAAGGGCTTCCGGGTGGACGTGGACTACCGCAACGAGAAGATCGGCAAGAAGATTCGCGAGGCCCAGATGGACAAGGTGCCCTACATGCTGGTCATCGGCGACCGGGACATGGAGAACGGCACCGTCTCTCCCCGTCACCGTGCCGACGGCGATCTGGGCGCTATGTCCTTCGATGAGTTTGTGGCTCTGCTCACCGACGTGGTGGAGTCCAAGGCCAAGAAATAAAATATGAATGTTAAGCTGACGATACAGTACGACGGCACACGCTACGACGGCTGGCAGCGTCAGGGCAACACCGACAACACCCTCCAGGGCCGCCTGGAGGGTGTGTTGTCCCGTATGGTGGGCAAGCCCGTGGAAATCCAGGGGGCGGGCCGCACCGACGCCGGGGTCCACGCCCGTGGCCAGGTGGCCAGTGTCCACTTGCCCCAGGGGTACACTCCTCAGGAGATACAGAACTACCTCAACCGCTATCTCCCCGAGGATGTGGCGGTAGTGGACGTGGTGGAAGTGGGCGAGAGGTTCCACGCCCGCCTGTCTGCCACCGGCAAGGAGTACCGCTACCACATCCGCATGGGCAGTGTCCCCGACGTGTTCGCCCGAAAGTACCAGTACCGGGTGGAGGAGCCTTTGGACCTGGCCGCCATGGAGCGGGCCGCCGGGTACCTCACCGGGAAGCACGACTTCCGCTCTTTTTGTGGAAATCGCCGCTTCAAAAAGTCCACGGTGCGGGAAGTTTTCCACATCGGGGTCGAGGTGTGTGGAAGTGATTTGACCCTGGTGTACCGAGGGGACGGCTTTCTCTACAACATGGTGCGGATTTTGACGGGCACCCTGCTGGAGGTGGGGCTGGGCCAGCGCACCCCCGAGAGCATGGTGGACATTTTGGAGGCCAAAGAGCGCACCGCAGCGGGGAAAACTGCCCCCGCCCAGGGGCTGGTGCTGCAAGAAGTGTACTACCCTTGAGATTTTATAAATATCTGTGAAAGTCCATTTACACCGGGTGGAATTTCCGGTAAACTGAGGGTAACTATACATCCGGTCTCCATGGGAGGCGGAGAGAAAGCGAGGAACGGCCATGAGAGACAAGCGTTTGGTGGCTCTGGCGGCCTGGGCGGCAGCCTTGGCCTTGTTGGCCGCAGGGTGTGGAGACACTGCCAGCCAGGTAGGGACACAGGCCCCCGCCACCCAGGGGGTGGAGCACACCCAGCCGGGGACGGTGGAGTCGGAACTGCCCCAGGCGAGTCCAACTCCCTCTCCCAGCCCCGAAGTGACCCAGCAGCCCCAGGAGACCGCCACCCCCACCACGCCGCCTACGCCCAAGCCCACCCAGTCCGGGCAGGGGGGCAGCTCTCTAGGGGGAGGAGGCAGCCAGGGAGGCGGCTCTTCCACCGGGGGTTCGTCCACCTCCAAGCCCCAGACCCTCAGCCCCAGCGGCAAGGCATACCGCTACTATGACACGGTGCAGCCCACCTACCTCAAAGGGGTGCTGATTGTCAATAAGACCTACGCCCTGCCCCGCAGCTATGGAGGATATAATTCCACCGCCAATGCCGCCCTCAGCCGCCTCCAGGCGGGGGCGAGAAACGCCGGGTTCTCCATGCCGCTGCTCAGCGGCTACCGCTCCTTTGACTATCAGGACAAGCTGTACCGCAAGTATGCCGCCACAGACGGGGTGGCGGCGGCCAACACCTATTCCGCCTGGCCGGGACACTCGGAGCACCAGACGGGATTGGCCTTTGACATCGGCAGCATCAACAACAACTACGGCAATACCCCGGCGGGGAAGTGGCTGGCCGCCCACGCCCACGAGTACGGATTCATCATCCGCTACCCCAAGGGGAAGGAGAGCATCACCGGGTACCAGTACGAGCCCTGGCACGTGCGCTACCTGGGGGTAGAGCTGGCCACAAAGGTGTATGAGAGCGGCCTGTGCCTGGAGGAGTATCTCTCTCAGCCTGACCCCACACCCACTCCGGAGGTCACCCCCACCCCGGCCCCCACGCCAACCCCAACGCCAGAACCCACACCTGCTCCAACGCCAAGCCCCACTCCTACCCCGGAGCCGGAGACGACCCCTACCCCGGAGGTCAGTCCCCAGCCCACGCAGTCGAGTGGGGAGACATAAGGATAACATTGAGCCCTCAGAGCATCGCTCTGAGGGCTCGCCGTTTCTTACAGGGGGAATAGCAGCAGTGTCAGGCCGGGCAGTACCAGAATACAGATGAGGGAGGCAGGAAGGGGGGAGCGCACCTTGGCGGACACTCCTTCCACCACGGCACAACCTACACAGGCCAGGAGCCCCCACAGGGCCATGGTCAGGGCCAGAACTCCCCACAGGGGGAGAACCTCGGGGAGAGCGGCGAACCGGGCCAGGCTGTTGGCCTGGGCCGTGAGCTGAGGCAGGCCGTAATTCTGGTATACGGCAACGATACGGGGAAGAAAAGCAGCGACGGTACACACCAGGGCGAAGAGCCAAGCCACCAGGCGTTTGCGCCTCGTTACGTCTTGTCGGGCTCCTGCTGTCTGAATGAGTACCTCCACCCCTGTTTCCCGCTCCATGGCAAAGAAGAAGGGCAGACACAGGGATAGGCACAGCAGCAGCTTGGCCAGGTCGATGCGGTTGGCAGCCTGTCCCCCGGCATCGTACAGCAGCTCATAGGGGGTGGTGTAGATGTAGCACTGGCTGCTGGTCAAAGCCTCATACTGGGTTTTGGCCTGGTCCAGAGGCTCCTGGGCCTCCAGTTTTTGTGCCAGCTCACCGATTTCCTGGATCAGCCAGGGGGAGTCTTGGGCAGAGGCCTGGAGTTGGGCCAGCTGCTGCTGAATCTGCTCCAGTTGTTCTTCCTGTTGGGCTAAATAGGAAGCTTTGTCCTCACTGGGGACCCCGGAGAGCACGGAGCTGTACTGTCGGTAATACGTCTCCTTGGGGCCCTGGGGGCCGGAAAAGTCCCGGTAGGACAGCACCTGCACCGCCACCAGGAGGAGGAGCACCAGAAGGGCGCCGTTGGAGCGGAGCAGCTTGTACCCCTCGTGGCCCATGGGGTGGACGTGGCAGCCCAGGGACAGGCCCGCCGGGGAGCGGCGAGCCGCCGTCACCGGGCTGCGCCGGACAAAGAGCGCCCCGGCCCCGGCGACACTTCCCGCCAGCAATACCCCACACACTCCCAGGGTGGCGTGGAGCCGGGCCACGGGCAGGCCGAAAAAGTTGAGAAAGAGCAGCCCGTCAAACAGGCGCTTGGTGTCCCCCAGGCCCAGCAAATTCAGGCTTTGGGCCAGGTGGGAGGGCAGCGTCCCCAGGGCAAAGGAGAGCCCCAGAAGCAGAACCGCCGCCACCAGGGAAACGGAGGAGCGCAGGGCGTTGGCCAGCAGGGCAAACAGCCCCACCAGCGCCAGCAGCCACAAGAGCTTCAGGGCGAAAAACAGGGCCAGAAAGCCCCCTACTGTCGACAGGTAGGGACAGGCGGTGAGGCCGTACACCGACTGCACCGGCAGGCTCAGGTTGCCCAGGCCGTAGAGCCCGGCGGAAATGCCCAGGCAGGTGCCGTACAGCACCAGGGCCAGGAAGAGCACCGCCGCTCCCAGAGCCAGACCCTTGTCCCGGTACAGGGACAAGCGGCCCCGCAGGGTGGGGTGGAGCAGGCACAGGGTGCCCTGTTCCCGCTCCTGGGCAAACAGGGCCAGGGCGGCGGCCAGGGCCAGCAGCACCCCAAAGACATCGGCCAGGCGGTAGTCCAGCAGCGTCTCCACCCCGCCGAAAAAGCACACCTGGGGCTGCACCTGGCGCACCGTCTCGTACACCCCGTCGGTGAGGCGCAGGGAGCGGGTCTCAAAGCTGTCCCCGGTGCCAAACAGACCCGTGTTCAGCTTGGCCCGGGCCTGGGCCTGGAGCTGGGCCATGGTCTGGGGGAACTCCTCCACCGCCCGGATGCGGTCCAGGGTGTCTCTCACCAATCGGGGCTCCTGGTAGATGTTCCCGGTGAGCAGGGTGTCGTCGTAGATCTCCGTATCATATCTGCATCGTTCCGACAGGTCTTCCTCCATGGCCTCCAGCTCCCGGGTGCCGCGGGTATAGAGGGTGGCCATGGGGGCGTAGTTGCCCGCCGTGGCGCGGTCATAATAGAGCCAGCCGTTGGCCAGACACAGCATCAGGGCCAAAACCACCAGCATGGGGCTGCCCCACAGTTTTCTCAGTTCCCATTTCATAGGCCACCCTCATCTCCAAAGGTGTGCAGGTACACATCCTCCAGGGTGGGCTCCACGGTCCGGCTGGGGTAGGGGGGCGGGGCGTCGGCAATGAGCCGCACCGCCACGCCGCTGCCGCTGCGGCGCAGAGAGCTCACCAGTCCATACTGGCCCATCTGGGCCAGGTCCGTCTCCGGGATCTCCACATCCCACACCTGGCCCTCCATCCCCTGGCACAGGTTCTGGGGGGTGTCCTGGCACACCACTTCACCGTCCCCAATCAAAACCAGTTCCCGTGCGATGTACTCCACATCGGGGACCACATGGGTGGACAGCAGGACGATTTTGTGCAGGGCCACACTGGCGATGAGGTTGCGCACCACGATGCGCTGCCGTGGGTCCAGCCCCGCCGTGGGCTCGTCCAGCACCAGAATGTCCGGGTCGTCCAGCATGGCCTGGGCCAGGAGCAGCCGCTGCTTCATGCCCCCGGACAGGGCCCGGGTGGGCTTTTTCCGCACCTCCTCCAGGGCCAGCAGATGCAGAAGCTCCGCCACCCGCTCCTTGGTGCGGGCTTTGGACATCCCCCGCAGAGAGGCTATGTAGTACAAAAACCGCTCACAGGTGAAGCCGGGGTAGAGGGTCTGCTGTTGGGGCATGTAGCCCAGCCGGGCCCGGAAGCGGCGGCCCAGCTTGGTCACATCCTCCCCATCCAGAAGGATGCGCCCTTCCGTGGCGGGCAGATTTCCGGTGAGGATGTTCAAAAGGGTGCTTTTCCCCGCTCCATTGGGGCCCAGCAGGCCGTAAATGCCCTCATTCAGGGTGAAGCTCACCCCACGCAGGGCATGCTTGTCTCCGTAGTTCTTTTTGACATGGTCAAAGCGCAGTTCCAGGTTCGCCATAGCTGGTCACCATCCTTGCGTCAAACTCGGATGAGGCGGTCAAACCGCTGAGCCCAATAGTCCTCCTTGGAGAGGATGCAGGGGAAAGGCGTCTCTCCTCCAGAGTAGAGGCCATAGATGTAATCCTGACACTCTCCGCTGGTGGAGAAGGTGACACTTTGCCGGTCCCCCTCATCTTTCAGCAGCTGGGTGGGGCCGCCCTCTGGGTCGGCATAGTATACCTTCAAATCGGGGTCACGGGCCAGGAGGATGATACGGCCGTCTATAAAGTGAAAATTGATCAGTGTCCCCGGGAACTCCACCGGTCGGCTCTCCCCGGTGGCCAGGTTGTAGAGATATAACTCATTCTCCACGGCGTACAGGGTCAAATCGCCCCAATTGGCCATTCCAGGAACCATATTGCCCCGGATATATCCGTTGGCCAGCACCTGGTAGCTGGACAAATCAGCGGTGTACTCCCGCAGCTCCATCTTCTCCGTGGCAGGGTTATGCGTGGTGTGAAAGTCCTCCAGATAGTCGTCATAGTTTCCACCGGGGGTTTGCTCCAGATATGCTTCCTCGCTGAGGGGAGTACTGGCAGAGATGGAGACTGCAATCAACACCCGATCCTCCCCGGCGCCCAGAAGGTTGATGTACTGGTTTTCGAAAAGGGTCTGTGCTTCTCCTGTGTCCAGCTGGACACGAAGGAAGGAATTGCTATATGTGTTATCTCCATCTGGGGATATAATGTCATGATACACATCCAGGTAGGCATACCCGTGGGAGAGAAAGCCGGAGGAGAAATAGTAGGATTCCCCCGGTTCTTGGCTGGTCAACTCAAACACTTTGGTGCGCTGGTGGGACTTGGGCTCCACTTTCCACAAAGCGGCACTGGTGGAGTTTTCCAGTGATAACACATACCAAGTGCCGTTGTAGTCCACAAACCCAGTGACCCGTTCCGCCAGATAGGCCTCACAGCTCTGGTCCGTATGGTAACATCCGCTTTGGGAACACAGAGGGACCTGGATGCCAACCTCCGGGTCATAGTAGTTCAAAAACCGAATTTGTGGCACATAAAAGCCCTTACCATCGGCGGATGAGGTCCAGGAGAGTCCGGGAAGGGAGAATATGCGATTTTCACAGGGAGGAATGGCGTGGTTGTCCTGTACTGTCGTCCCCGGCTGAGAGGTTTGAGGTGTCTGAGCAGTTTGTAGGCAGCCGCAGAGGGAGGTCAGCAGGGACAGGGAGAGGAGGGCTACTCCAACACGAGTTTTCCAAGTGTGTTTCATGATCTCATCACCTTTCTGTGTGGACGACCACGTTAGGGGATTGGAATGACGTTTTCATAGCGTTCGGCGAAAAAGTCATCCTTGGTCATGAGGCACTCCTCACCATCATAGAGGCCGAAGACATAGTTCTGGCACTCCCCGTGGGAGGAGAAGACCACGCCCTGCTGATTGCTCTCGTTTTCAAGGGTGTGGGTGGTGCTAACCATTACGTCGGTATAGCGGGCGAAAAACTCTTTGTTGCGTACCAGGTAGATGATCTGGCCATCTATGAACCAGAAGTTTGTCAAAACGGACTCCTCTGCCACTTGTCGGCTCTCACCGGTGGAGAGGTTATAGACGTACAGGGTATCGTCCACGGCGTAGAGAGTGTAGTCCCCATAGCGGCATTGGGATAGGGAAGTGCTCACCCAGACATTGCCCTTGGTGAGGACCTGATAGCTGCTCATATCGGGAGTGTACTCCCGCAGCTCAACGCCACCACTACCGTTCTCGGCAAGCTGGGTCTGGAGGTAGGCGTAGTAATTGCCGTCGGGGTGTTGATTCAAGTATTCTTTCTCGCTGAGTGGAGGCACGGCGAAGGTTTCAATCGCAAGGAGCACTCGCTCTGTACCTGCTCCCAGGAAGGTAACAGTGACATTCTCCACCAAGGTTTCCACGCTCCCATTGGCCAGATTGACCCGGATGAGGGAGGGCTCCTCTACTAGCTGCTGCTTCCAGGTCAGTTGATGCCGCAAATGCAGATAGGCATAGCCATGGGATACATAACCGGAGGAAAAGTAGTAGCGCTGCTGGTCAGCCTTGGGGGCCATGTCGCACAGCTTGGTGCGCTGATGGGTGTCCAGGTCAATCTTCCATAGCACTGCATGGCTGCCTGCTTCTGTGGTGAGCACATACCATGAATTGTCATAGACTACAAAGCCCTGGCAGTCAGCGGCCAGCCACGCCTCACAGCTCTCGCCGGAGTGGGAGCATCCGCTCTGGGAGCACAGAGGAATCCGAGTCTGGGTCTCCGGGTCATAATACTCTAGAAGGTTCCGGCCTGGCAGGTAAAACCCCTCCCCGTCAGAAGAAGACATCCAGGAGAGGTTTGGGAGGGAGAAGATTTGGTTCTCTTGTGGAGGTGTGGTGTGATGGGTGATCTGGCTCTGGGATCGGTTGGGGGAAGGCTGAGAAGTCTGAGTGGTTTGCAGACAGCCTGTGAGGGAGCTGAGCAGGCACAGGGAGAGGAGGGCTGCGCCTACCATTTTTCCTGAGGGTCGGCTCATGGTCTCATCGCCTTTCTAGATGGTTAGACGGCCTCGGCATATGGAGAAATCATGTCCATATGCCGAGGCAACAGCGTATGATCAAATGGGAACGCGATAGATTTCAGAAGTGACGGAGACATCACCGGACATGCAGATGCTAGTATCTACTCTGGTGTACTCCACTACTTGGCTTACACCCTTTGGACAGGCGACTCTTCCAGAGAAAGTGATCCCGTACACGGGTTTAGGTGTGATATACACACCGCCAAAGGCGGTGACATAACCGTAATTCTTGGTCAGCCACTTACCGTATACATTGCGGTGGACACGGACAACGGCTGCATCTGTGTAGCATGTGGAGTAGTAAGTCCCGGTGCTAACATCACTTTCCACCAGGGTGGTAAAACGATAATCCTTGCCATTGAGCCAAACTGTTCCGTGTTCTCCTCCATTGAAGGGGCCTGCAGCAAATGCAGTGGCAGAGACACAGGAGAGGCAGAGGGCGGCAACGGAGAGGGCGCACAGGATGCGAGCTGTTTTTTTCGCTTTCATGATATGTTCCTCCTTGTAGTAGTATGTAAAAGGGAAAAAGTAAAAGCCGAAGTTTTTTGCCCCATGGGACTCACCTCTTTCTACTGTAATTGGTTGTCTCTATCATATGCATGTATTGAAATGGTTAAAATGTTACAAAGGGATCGTAAAATTTTTAAAATTTTATTCACTATATAGATGCAGACCGGGCTCGGAGAAATCTTCTCCGAGCTCGGTCTGCTGTGGGGTGGCGTATTTACTTGGGGGCCTGTACTACCGATGTTTTCACGGTTCTGGTGTCATAATTAATGGAGGGTCCTGCACAGACGGTGACGACAGCATAGTAAGAGACAGTTGGAATGCCTTTGTATGTATAGCTATAGGAATATCGTGTGGCACTTTTTGAGGAGAGTAAGCCATTTGAGGCATTGCCCCAGATGGTGACTGCACGGTCTCCGCTAGTCCGGTAAATATCGATTTTTATTGCTCCAATTTTGGGTACAGAAGTATTTGCCAAGATGGAGAATTTAACGACAATTTCACCATTGGCATTGCCTTGTGATATGTTAGCTGCGCCTGAAATGATATACTGACTGGCACGAGTTTGGGCGTGGGCATCAACGGGACAGAAGAGTAAAATAGACAGTACCATAGCTAAAATAAAAGAGATTTTCTTCATGGATTGCACCTGATATCCTTTCTGTGGGAGGCAACTGGATACAACTTAAGAATTGGAACTGATAGAAGGGATAGAATTGAAAAACTGCAAGACCATATCCTCGGAAAGATCACTCGACAAGGAATATGTCACAGTTTCATCTTGACATACCGCCGTCATGAGGTCCAGGTTATGAAATAGGTACACTGTTTTCTCGTTTATTTGATATTCCTGGACGGGACGATTATCCTTTTCAAAGAACCGATTTCCGATATCTGATGGATTTTCATGAATGGAAATAAGATAATGGATGGTAGACCCGTTTGTATTGTTGAATGGAACATAAATTTCTACCCAATCTGAAAAATCATCGACTGCTACATTCCCAACGGTATAGCCCTCAGGAATCCAGGTGGGCATAAATGCTGTATTCAACCCCATGGACTCTAGTTCCTCCCTGTATGCAACATACCAATCTGAGGTCGTATGGGTCTCCTGAACTTCGAAGTGGAATGTTTCATCTGTCCACCGGGCCACAGCACCAAGTATATCTACACCCGAGGCTTGAGCCGCTACCAGGCATCCAAACAGAAAGGCAGCAGCCAACGCCACCCGTAGAGTTATGCGCAACACAGCGCCCCGCCGCTTGCGCCTAGGGGACTCCTCAGTGGGCAGAGCTTTGGACAGCATAGATTGGAACTGTCCATAGGCCTTCTCCACATCGAGGGCTTCCGGCATGGGGGCTTTGGCGTCCAGAGCGTCCAGATAGGCGTCGATGACCGCTTGGTCATAGGTGTCCTCGGTCATTTGGTCCAGAGTCTGCTCCATGGCTTGGGCCAGCTCTTCCGGGGAGAGCTGTTCCAATTCATCCCGGTTGGGGACGGGATGCAGACGCCGGATGCGTCCATCGTATTCAGCCATGAGCGCCTCCTTTCTCCGCCCTCACCCTATCCATGTATTGGGGAGACGGTTGTGTGACATGGTTGGAAGGATTATTTTTTCTGGGTTCTAGCGGGTGCTCCATCAAGTCCCGACATTTTTTCAGCAGCCGGGACAGACGGGCCCGACAGGCCATGGGGGAGATGCCCAGCCGCCGGGCCATCTCCCGGTGATCCAGTTCCAGCTCGAATTTCCAACTCAAGAACTGCTGTTCTTCCGACGAGAGTCCGCTGGGGAGAGACTCTTGGAAGGGCATACCTGGCTCTTGTGCAGGGAATTGGGACACATCCTCCAGGGAAATTTCCATCTGGTGGGACATGCGCCGCCGCTCGTTTTTTACCAGATTGTTCAGGGTCACCGCCAGCCAGCCTCCGGGGTTGGGGTGCCGTTCCAGCTCCTCCTGTTGGGCTATGGCCAAGAGGAAGGTCTTTTGTATCATGTCCTGGGCATCGTCCCGGCTGCCCGTCAGGCGATAGGCAACCCGATATAGGACGGGATATTCCCGACGATATAGCTGGGCCAAAAAAGACTCCGTGTGTGCCACCCCAATTCCCCCTTTCTCTTTTGAATCTCTGATGTTTTAGCAATGGGAGACTTCAATTGTTGTTTATCTGCCCCAAACGCTCCAAATCCTGGCGCAGCACCTCCCGGCTATCCATGCCGATGTACCCGCACACCAGAACCAGGGCCAGGGCTACCACGGCGCAGATAGCTGCGGCCCCATAAATCTGATGCGTGACGGCAACGTACAAGAGTGCACCAAACAGGACCAGGGCCCACAGAAGCAGCCCAAACACACGGCACATGTGGATGAAGAATGCCTGATGGAGCACTTGGGGAACCGGCTCACAGGTGGATGTCTCCAGGGTCACCCCATCCCCCGTGATCTCCAGCTTGGGGGGATGCAGGGCGTTGTTCGACTTGGTGACTTGGACCGTGCAAGAGCCTTCCTTAGTGGGACGGAGCACAGCCCCCAGGCGGTAGGGCATTACGTCATCCCATTTGGTGTCGCCAAAATACAGAGCGGCCTGCAAGGGGGCAGTGATCACAATGCCCAGGGCGGCCAAGACCTTCCATTTGCTGGTTAAGGGCGGGTCTTGGACCAGGGTGAGGGTCTCACCCTCCGCCACGTCCACCTCCACCGGAGTGTCCGGGGACAAATCCATCCGTGTTCCATGGTGGATAAAGTACAGGTTCAATTCTTCGGGGAGAATTCCATGCAGGCGTACGTTCATACGTCATTTCCTCCTTGTTTTTTGTTTCCATAAGATATGTTCCGCCCAAATCCAGACAAAACTGGAGAGATAGGGCACGCCCTGGTACAAAACCAGGAATAAATCCTTAAGCTGGACCCAAAAGAATACGCTGACGGGGAGGTAGAGGACCACGCAACAGGCCGCCACTTTGGGAGGCTGCCGAAATATTTTTAAGAGTACAAAGGTTAGGATGAGAGGAACAGCTGCAATGAGAAATTCCACCGCATGGGTGAGATAGGCAGTCAGAAGGTCCATCGTTACTCCTTTCTGTGCTCCAAGGTCCGGCGGTACTCCTCCAGCTGCGCCTGGGAGAAGGGGCAGTCCGGGTTTCCGTCATAGACCGAGAGAATCCAACGCAGTACCTCCCGGTTTCTCGGGTCAAGTTCCAGCGCACGGGTGAGGTGCCAGTGGATGAGGGCATCCGCCCCAAGAATCGTGGGCTCCATGAAGGTCAGGTAGTTGCAGATGGTCAGGTGTTTGTCCGGGCTCTCCTCCTGGGAGATGACGTACATGAGGAACGCGTACATGGTCAGGCTGTTGACCTTGGGAAAATCGTGGGACAGGTGGTCAAAGGAGAACTCATAGGACACCATGGACAGGTCCCGGTACACGCTGTCAAAATGCAGGTGCATGATCTCCTTTTGCAGGGGCTTCCGGTAGATGTCTGGAATATCCCGGGGGCCGGTGTTTCTCTGGATGGAGACGGTGTACACATAGCAGGGGGCCCAGTCCTTAGCGTCATCGTCGCAGTCCAGCAGCGGGAGAATCTGCGCCACATCCTCGGTGCGGGGGCACAGACCGTGCTCGTTGAGAAATTCCTCCGCTTCGTTGGGCACTTCGCCATACAGCAGAGACTCCTCCAGATTGTGAGCCACATCCACCCCCAAAAACTCCAGCCCATAGCCGTAAGCCCGCTCCAAGGGGGTGGAGTCGTACACAATGACCTCACAGGGAAAATGGAATTGCCGCAGCAGGGAGCAAAGCTCCATCATTTTGGCCAGCCCCTGTTGGGAAGGGGGATTCTGCCACTGGTCCAGGGATTGCGCGTACTGGTCCAGCAGCTGGGAAAACTCTTTCTTGGACTCGTTGGGGTAAAAATCGGCACCGTCCAGACACCGCCCAATGCCTCGATAACGGGTCTGAATGGGGACAACGTCATACAACATTCCGTGTCACCTTCCTCTATACATGTATTGAAAATGGGATTTTGTGACGATAACGTCAAAATAAAATGGATAACGACAAATTGCAGCGACAAAAAGCCCTCGGCAGAGTTTTCCCGCCCGAGGGCGGGAAAATCAATCAAAATCCGTTTTTTCCGGGGACATGCGCATCGGAAAAAACACTTCTCAGCCCGCCAGTGTGGAATCGGGTCGTCCTTTGACCCGATTATGCATGCAGCGGGCTGCAACTCTTCGAAAAAATGCTGGCATTTTTGAGAATCGTGTCGAACTGGTTCGACACGATAAACGCTCCTGGAATCGCTGGGATTCCAGGAGCGTTGCTGTGGGTGTTGTCTTATGGGGAAGTCCTGGCCTTCCTCAGGGCTTGGGGGTAGGAGCCTTCTGGGTGGGAGCCGGGGCGGCGGGATTGGGAGTCACGGAGTCAAACACCGTCTTGGCAGAGGCACACAGGCCAGCCAGACCCTGAATCTCGCTGGGGATGATGATCTTGGTGGCACGGCCGTCGGCGGCCTTCTGGAAGGCCTCCAGAGCCTTGAGCTGGAGCACTTCGGAGTTGGGGGCGGCCTCGTTCAACAGCTTCAAAGCGTCGGCGGTGGCCTGCTGCACCTTCAGAATGGCCTCGCTCTCAGCCTCGGCGGCCAGGATGCGGGCGGTCTTTTCGGCCTCGGCCTGCATGATCTTGGCCTGCTTGGCGGCGTCAGCCCGGAGAATGGCGGACTGCTTCTCGCCCTCAGCCACCAGAATCTGAGACTGCTTCTGGCCCTCAGCCTGGAGGATGGCTTCCCGGCGCTCGCGCTCGGCACGCATCTGCTTTTCCATGGACTCCTGAATATCCCGGGGAGGCATGATGTTCTTCAGCTCCACACGGTTGACCTTGATGCCCCAGGGGTCGGTGGCCTCGTCCAGAATGGAGCGCATCTGGGTATTGATGTGGTCACGGCTGGTGAGGGACTGGTCCAGCTCCAGGTCGCCAATGATGTTACGCAGGGTGGTGGCAGTGAGGTTCTCAATGGCGCTCAGGGGCTGCTCCACGCCGTAGGTATACAGCTTGGGGTCGGTGATCTGGAAATACAGGACGGTGTCGATCTGCATGGTGACGTTGTCCTTGGTGATAACGGGCTGGGGGGCGAAGTCCACAACCTGCTCTTTCAGGGAGACCATTTTGGCCACGCGCTCAATAAAGGGAATCTTGAAGTGGAGACCCACGCTCCACACGGCACGGAACGCGCCCAAACGCTCCACAACCATGGCCTTGGACTGGGGTACTACCTTGACGTTGGCGGCAATGATCAGCAGAATGATGATGATCACGGCCACCGGGATGATGAGAGAGATCAAATCCATATTACTTCCTCCTTACTCTTCTACGATAACTTTGACACCTTCTATGCGCAGCACCCGTACCATGGCCCCGGCGGGGATGGGGGTGTCGTGCTCACTGCGAGCGGTCCAGGTGACACCGCCGATGGTGACGGCGCCGGTGCCCTGGATGTTGTCAATGTCCTGGGTGACCCGGGCCTCTTGCCCAATGACCCGGTCAGCGTTGGTGGGCTCCACCCGGTTATTCAGATATTTTTTTGCCAGGGGGCGCAGGGCCACCAGGCACACCAGGGAGAGCACAATGAAAATACCCAGTTGCAGCCAGATGTTGCCTCCGGCCAGGGCACACACCAGCGCACCCAGAGAACCGATGGCAAACCACACGGAAGTCAGGCCCACGGTGGCGGCTTCGGCGACCGCAAAGATGATCAGCAGCGCCAGCCAGACAATTTGATAAACAGTGTCCATACTGGTCACCTCCTTTGGGGGTAGTATAGCATAGCTACCCCAGCGATACCACTACAATTTGTAACCATTAGAGAAAATATCAAAAAATTATTATCCTTGTCATGGGGTGTCAAATTGGGTATAATGAAAAAGATTATGACCATTTGAAGACGACAGGGGAGACCCCCGGAGAGGATGGAATATGGACGGGAAACTGCAATTTGTCATTCCCACCCTGCTGGGGGTGGAGAGCCTGGTGAGCTATGAGGCGAAGAAGCTGGGCCTTGCCGACGTGCGGGCGGAAAACGGCCGGGTGCTGTGCACCGGCACCAAGAAGGACATTCCCCGGCTGAATCTGAACCTGCGCACCGGTGCAAGAGTGCTCATTCTCCTGGGGGAGTTTATGGCCCCCAACTTTGAGGCCCTCTTTGAGGGTACCTACGCTCTGCCCTGGGAGGAGTTTGTTCCCCGGGAGGGCAAGTTCCCGGTGAAGGGCTACGCCATCAACTCCGCCCTCCACGCCGTGCCCACCTGCCAGGCCATGGTGAAAAAGGCCATTGCCAAGCGGCTGGGCAAGGTGTACGGGCTGGAGACCCTGCCGGAGACGGGGGTGCTGTACCAGGTCCAGTTTGCCATCTTCAAGGACCGGGCCTCCCTGATGTTGGACACCTCCGGCGAGGGCCTGTACAAGCGGGGCTATCGGGCCCAGGGCGTGGCCGCCCCCTTGAAGGAGACCCTGGCGGCGGCCATGGTGGCCCTGTCCCGCTATAAGGGAAAAGACCCCTTCTGCGACCCCTTCTGTGGCTCTGGTACCATCGCCATTGAGGCCGCCCTCATCGCCAAGAACCGGGCCCCTGGCCTGGGCCGCTCCTTCTCCTCCCAGAAGTGGACCCAGCTGCCCTCCGGGCTGTGGCTGGATGCCGCCGACGAGGCCATGGACGGGGAGTTCGACGGAAACTATGAAATCTGGGGCGGCGACATCGACCCCCAGGCGGTGGAGCTGGCCCGGCACAACGCCCAGCTGGCCGAGGTGGACGATGTAGTGTCCTTTGAAGTGGCAGACGCCACCCGGTTTCACTGGGGCGGCCTGCGGGGACGGGTGGTCACCAATCCCCCCTACGGGGAACGGCTGATGGAGAAGCGGGAGGCCGAGGAGCTGTACCGGGCCTTTGGCCGGGCCATGGACAAGTTCCCCGACGGCTGGCAGGTGTCCATTCTGTCCTCTCACACCGAGTTTGAGCGCACCTATGGGAAAAAGGCAGACAAGAAGCGGAAGCTGTACAACGGCATGCTCAAGTGCGACCTGTTCCAGTACGGTGTGAAGTGATGGAGAGAAAATGGAATGAAACATTTATTTATCGTCAACCCCGCAGCCGGAAAAGCGGGGAACGAAAATGAGCTGCTGGACCAGATTCAGGAGCTGGACCTGGACTGTGAAGTGGTGCATACCCAGCGCCAGGAGGAGGCCTGTGAGATCGCCCGGGCCGCCGCCCAGCGGGGGGAGCCCCTGCGCATCTACGCCTGCGGCGGGGACGGCACCTTAAACGAGGTCATCAACGGGGCGGCTGGCTTTGACCATGTGGCGGTGACCAACGTGCCCCTGGGCACCGGCAACGACTTTTTGAAAATCTTCGGCCCGGAGAACAAGGAGAAGTTTTCCCAGCTGGAGGAGCTCAGCCGAGGCCCTCAGGTGGCCCTTGACCTGATGGAGTGCAACGGCAAGCTGGGGGTAGATATCTTCTGTGCGGGAGTGGATGCCCGCATCGCCGCCGACGTGCACAAGTACCGCCGCCTGCCCCTGGTGCGGGGCATCGGGGCCTACATCCTCTCGCTGGTGGCCAATGTCTTATTTAAAGGTATCAGCCGCCAGACCCAGGTGGAGGCGGGGGAGTACGCCTACCAGGGTCAGACTGCCATTGTATGCGTGTGCAATGGCCGCTATTACGGCGGCGGCTTTATGCCCGTGGGGGACAACCTCCCCGACGACGGCAAACTGGAGATGCTGGTGGTGCCCAAGGTCAGCCGCCGGACCTTCTTCCGCCTGGTGGGAGAGTACGCCAAGGGCCGCTATCGTCAGCACCCGGATTTGATCACGGCGGTGGAGGGCACCGAGTTTACCATCACCGCTCCCCAGCCCCTGGTGGCGGTGGTGGACGGAGAGGTGCTGCGAGAGCAGCGCTACCACATCCGCCTATCCGACAAGAAGGTGAATTTCTTCTACCCCCAGGGCCTCAGCTATCAGCCCCGGATGGAAGAGGCGAATTAGCACTCTCCCTGTCACCTTGTGAACAAAAGATGAATTTTTTTCACTCAACCTCTATTTCTCAAAAATAGGGGTTGATTTTTTGGAGTGAAACGGTTATTATCTTATCTAGAGTTAGCACTCGGATAAAATGAGTGCTAACCTATGAAATCGTAAACCATTGGATTGATATAAGGAGGAACCAATTATGACTCTGAAACCTCTGGCAGATCGCGTGATCTTGAAGGCCATGGAGGCCCAGGAAACCACCAAGGGCGGCATCATTCTCACCGCCAGCGCCAAGGAGAAGCCCGAGATGGCCGAAGTTGTGGCCGTTGGCCCCGGCGGCGTGGTGGACGGCAAGGAAGTCGTCATGACCGTGAAGGTGGGCGACAAGGTGCTCACCAGCAAGTACTCCGGCACTGAGGTCAAAGTGGATGGCGAGGAGTACAATATTGTTCGTCAGAATGACATTCTGGCCATTGTCGAGGACTAAAAGCGAAGGTATTTTCAGTCGTCCACTTTGAGGGACCCGCCGAGAGGCGGGACGCCGCTTATGCGGCGCAGGTTGGCGGAATTGACTTCCGACAACCGCATATGAAATCACCCCAACGGGGTACCCCGCAAAACTGGTTTTGCGGGGCGGACGGCGAGGAGTATAATATTGTTCGTCAGAATGACATTCTGGCCATTGTCGAGGACTAATTGAGTTTTTCTTACGGAGGTAATTGAATTATGGCTAAGATTATTTGCTACGGTGAGGAAGCCCGTCACGCTCTGGAGCGTGGCGTCAACCAGCTGGCTGACACCGTGAAGATTACTATGGGTCCCAAGGGCCGCAACGTGGTGCTGGATAAGAAGTTTGGCACTCCCCTGATCACCAACGACGGCGTGAGCATTGCCAAGGAGATCGAGCTGGACGACCCCTTCGAGAACATGGGCGCTCAGATCGTCAAGGAAGTTTCCACCAAGACCAACGACGTGGCCGGCGACGGTACCACCACCGCCACCCTGCTGGCTCAGGCCATCATCCGTGAGGGTCTGAAGAACCTGGCTGCCGGTGCCAACCCCATGGTCATGAAGAAGGGCATTGCCAAGGCCACCACCGCCGCCATCGAGGAGATCAAGAAGAACTCCAAGCCCGTCTCCGGCACCTCTGACATCGCCCGTGTTGGCGCCATCTCTTCCGGCGACGACACCATCGGCGCTCTGATCGCCGAGGCCATGGAGAAGGTCTCCCACGACGGCGTCATCACCGTGGAGGAGTCCAAGACCGCCGAGACCTACTCTGAGGTTGTGGAGGGCATGCAGCTGGACCGTGGCTACATCACCCCCTACATGGTCACCGACACCGAGAAGATGGAGGCCGTTCTGGACGACCCCTATATCCTCATCACCGATAAGAAGATTTCCTCCATCCAGGAGCTGCTGCCCCTGCTGGAGCAGGTGGTGCAGAGCGGTAAGAAGCTGCTGATCATCGCTGAGGACGTGGAGGGCGACGCCCTGTCCACCCTGCTGGTCAACAAGCTGCGCGGCACCCTGAATGTCTGCTGCATCAAGGCCCCCGGCTTCGGCGATCGCCGCAAGGAGATGCTGGAGGATATCGCCATCCTCACCGGCGGCACCGTGGTGTCCACCGACATGGGCATGGACCTGAAGGAAGCCAACCTGACCATGCTGGGCACTGCCCGTCAGGTGAAGGTCTCCAAGGAGAACACCATCATCGTGGACGGCGCTGGCGCCACCGAGAACATTGCCGCCCGTGTGTCTCAGATCCGTCACATGATCGAGAACACCACCTCCGACTATGACCGTGAGAAGCTCCAGGAGCGTCTGGCCAAGCTGGCTGGCGGTGTGGCCATCATCCGCGTGGGTGCTGCCACCGAGACCGAGATGAAGGAGAAGAAGCTGCGCATTGAGGATGCCCTCAACGCCACCCGTGCCGCCGTGGAGGAAGGCATTGTGGCTGGCGGCGGCACTGCCTACGTCAACGCCATCGGCGCCGTGGAGGCCCTGCTGGACACCGTGGAGGGTGACGAGAAGACCGGCGTGAAGATCGTCGCCAAGGCTCTGGCTGAGCCTATGAAGCAGATTGCCACCAACGCCGGTATCGACGGCTCCGTGGTGCTGGAGAAGGTGAAGACCGCCGGTCAGGTGGGCTACGGCTTCGACGCCTACAAGGAGGAGTACTGCGACATGATCGCCAGCGGCATCGTGGATCCCACCAAGGTGACCCGTTCCGCTCTGGAGAACGCCGCCTCCGTGTCTGCCACCCTGCTGACCACCGAGGCCTTGGTGGCCGACAAGCCCGAGCCTCCCGCTCCCGCTGCTCCCGCTCCCGACATGGGCGGCATGTACTAAGAAATCGCCTCAATATGGTTTCAAAAGGCCGGTGTCTTCGTGACACCGGCCTTTTTGTAAAAGCAACTGAAAATGGTTGCTTTTCAATTGAAGGGGAAAGGGAAGAACTCAGCCATGGGGTGATGGAGGCCTTTCGCTTCTCTTATTCCTTCGTTCCAGCCCTCCGGTCTGGTGGGGACGCTACCCGCTGGGGGTTTCTTTTGAGCGGGCAAAAGAAACCAAAACCCGCTTAGGGCGTTCCCCCCTAAGGACCTCCCTG
>NHCFR05603__coassemble_564_pt1 | contig 24728 bp, 24 predicted proteins | sample NHCFR05603__metabat2_high_PE_050 | metagenome-assembled genome bin NHCFR05603 | reverse complement strand
TCTGATACCATTTTACCAGATGCGGGGATGTTTTGGAAGTTTTTCGACAGTCTGACATAACACCACTGCAAGCTCCCTTGCAGTGGTGTTATGTACAAAAAGCTGAAATTAGTTGGCGTTGATGTAGTCGCCCATGATGTAGCCGATCTTGGTGCTGGAATAGCGGATCTCATACCAGTTGTCCCCGGCGTAGGAGACCACGGTGATGGAGTCGCCATTTTTCAGGCTGGCCAGCACATCATAGCTGGTGCCGGGGCCGGAGCGCACCCGCAGGCCGTTGGCGGCGTTCATGATGGTGCCCGTGGAGCCGTTGGGGATGTCACCGGACTCAGGAGTGGGTTCGGGCGTGGGCTCGGCCGTGGGGGCGGGGGTGACGGGAGCCGTGGACTGGCAGTACACGGTGCAGGTCACGGTCTGGCCGCCTGCGGTGGCGGTGATTACGGCCCGGCGCTGGGTGCCGGAAGCATTGACGTTGGTGACCACACCGTCCTCGTCTACGGTGGCGCAGGTCTCATCGGAAGAGGTCCAGGAGACGGTGCCCTCCCAATCGGCGGGGTCGAAGGTGACGGTGAGGGTGTGGGTCTGCTGGGGCTGGAGGGTGAAGTCGGTGGTGTCCAGGGTCATGCCAGCCAGGCCCTCAGGGGACAGGGTGGCGGTGGGGGACACGGATACCGACGCGGAGGGGTTGGCATCGGGGTTGGTCACATCCCGCAGATGGGGGTAGAACACGGTAAACACCATCACCAGAGCGGCGGCGATGATGACCAGAGAGCACAGGAAGGTGATCAGTCGGGGCCAGTTGATGGGCGGGGGCGGAGTGGGAGCCTGACCGCCGGCTCCGGGCAGACGCTTGCCGCCCTTTCCGGCGGGCTGGGCGTCGGGGCGATCAAACACATCCTGTCCGTCAAATTCATAGCCGCTCTCGTCGGCCATGGCGGGCTGGGTGGTGGGGGTTTGAGCGCCGCCGCAGAAGGGACAGAACTTATATGTGGCACTGTAATCCTCGCCGCAGGATGCACAGTGCACCACGTTGGAATCTTTTTTACGAACCATGGTGTCATACCTCCGTTGACCATAGATACACATATAGTACACGTTTTGCACCATTTCGTCAATCCCTGAAACCGTAGATTCCAGTCTGGCAGCGGAGAGGAACCAGGGAGAAAGACAAAATTTTCTCTTGCGAAATGGGAAATAATATAGTATAATACCACTCGCACCATGCCGGTGTGATGGAATTGGTAGACGTAGTGGACTCAAAATCCACCGGTGGCGACACCGTGCCGGTTCGAGTCCGGCCACCGGCACCAAAAATCGACAAGCACCGTCAGGGGCTTGTCGATTTTTACTTATTCGCTATTCACTTTTCACTCTTCACTAAACTGGATGGGTCGATTTTTGGAAGTGAATAAGTAATAGTGAATAGTGAAGAAGTAAGGTGTGCCGCAAGGCGGCACGGATTTTATTTTTGGGGTGAAGATTATGCCCAGTCCGCTTCAAGATAAATCCAAGGCATTTGCGTTGGAAATCATCAAAGTGTGCAATGAGATTAAACACTCCAAACGGGAAAGCGTCCTGACCAATCAACTCATTCGCTCGGGAACCAGCATCGGTGCCAACATCCGGGAAGCCATGTATGCCCATGGAAAGGCTGATTTTATTGCAAAATTGCAAATCGCACTGAAAGAATGTTCGGAAAGCGAATATTGGCTGGAGCTGCTCATCGAAAGTGGCTACTATGATGATCCTACCATTTTGAACCAATGCACCGAGGTCAAGCGACTGCTCATTGCTTCCATCAACACAGCGAAAAAGAATCAGGTATAAGGGTATCTATATTGTTGTGATATTCAAAAAATCCCGAATGCAAGCGCATTCGGGATTTTTGCTTTATGATTCTTGGTTTGGTTGTCCCGCATGCAGCTGCATGCGGGGCGTTTTTTAGTCTTCCTGGGGGAACTGCTCCATCACCTGGTGCTTGGCCTCCATGAGGGTGTCCATGCCCTGCTGGGTCTGGGTGCAAAATTCGTGCCAGCGTGCTTCGTTGTACAACATCGTGTCCCCCTGGCCTTCCTCCACCTCATCGTTCCAATCGGTGCAGCAGAGAATGGAAGCAAGAGTGAGATCGTCCCGGAGCTGGTAGACGGGCTGGTCGTAGATGGGCTGGAACTCCTCCGCCGGGCCCTGGAGAAACACAAGGTATTCCCAGTTGTTTTGGGGCAGGTTGACATAGCCGGTCTGTAGTGTGTCCGAAGTGGGGGACTCCGGGAGGCTCCAATGGGAGCTGGTGAGCCAAATGAGATCACCATTCTGTAGTCCTTCCCCGGCATACACATCCACCACATAAAAGCGCTGTACCATGGCTCCGTCATGGGACATGGAAGAGGAGGTGGCTTCCACACGGGCGATGATGGGGGAGTCGGGCAGCTGCTCCACCATCTCTTGGGCGGCGGTGGAACAGGCTTCATCCGGGAGGAGAGGGACGGACAAGGGGGTCAAGTCCTCCAGTTCCAGAGCGGTTGGCCCATCCTGGGCATCGGCGTTGGGGGCGAACTGCTGTTGAATGGCCCAGAATACCCCCGCACACATCAGGGCCAGAAAGGCCAGCAGGGTAACCAGATGTAAGAAACTCTGTTTCCTCTTTTTCATGACGATTCCTCCAATCTTTTGTTATTTCGGGGGGGGACAGAAGTGGTTTGAGTTTGGGTTATGACCCGTGTTTTGTGGCGCTTATGCACCTCTGGGGTACTGCTCCAGAAGGGAGTGCTTGAGCTCCAGCATCATCTCCAGCCCCTCTTGGGTCGTGGAGAAAAATTCATTGCCAGACACCTGGGAATAGGGGACATAGGTGCCATAGTCATCGCAGGACACCACCTCCATGGTGCCAAAATCCTCATAGCAGAAGATGGGGGTGGGGGTGACCCGGGCGAAGTCCGGCATCAGATAGGTGGGGATGGTGGGGAAGCCGTCCACGATTTCCACCTCACCGGAGAGAAAGACCAGGTACTCCCGCCCCGGTTGTGGGGCGTTGGTAAAGCCGTACTCCAGGGAACTGGGGGTGCTGTTGGGGAGGACGCACCAGCCATGTTCTTTCCCGATATAGATGGTGTCTCCCGGGGTCAGGCCCTCGCCCTCAAATACTTGCAGCACCTGGAACTTCTGCCGAGCGGCGCGGTACAGGGGCTCCAGCTCCTCGGTGGGCGTGACCCGGGCGATGATGGGGGATTTGGGCAGCTCCTGGGCTGCATACTGGCACGCATCTGCACACATCTCTCCGGAGAGTTCCGCCACCATAAAGTCCTGGGTGTAGTTGGGCTGGGCGGTGAGGTCGGTGTAGGTGGAGCGGTACTTGACCCCGAACAGGCCGAAGCCCACCACCACCAGGCAAATGAGAATGGGGGGAATCCATCGCAGTGGTTTCATGACAATTCCTCCAATCTTCCCTGTTCCATGCGGAACAGATGGTCGGACAGGATGCGGATATCCTCTTGGTTGTGGCTGGCCAGCAGGACGATGGCTCCCCGGGCCTTCTCCACCAGAATTAAGTCTCGGATTTTTCGCACGCCGTCGTCATCCAGGCCGTTGGTGGGCTCGTCCAACATGAGCACATCCGGCTTTTCCATGATGGCCTGGGCGATGGCCAGCCGCTGCTTCATGCCCAGGGAGTACTTGCGGTAGGTACGCTTGTCGTCAGGGTCCAGGCCCACCCGTTCGATGGCCGTTCGGATGTCCGCCTCCCCCGCCCGGCGGGTCAAGCCTGCCAGATAGCGCAGATTCTCCACCCCGGTGAGGTTGGGGTACATCCCCACGTGCTCCAGTACAATGCCTAGGCTGGGCAGGACGGTGAAGTCCTGGCCCAGTACCTGACCGTCCAGGGTGACGGTGCCCCGGGTCAGCTTCATCAGCCCTGACAGGGCCCGGAACAGCATGGTCTTGCCGCTGCCGTTGCGGCCCACAAAGCCGTAGATGGTGCCGTCCTCCAGGGTGAGGTCCACGTCCTGGAGGATGGGTGCGCCGTGAATGGTCTTATATACATGTTCTGCGGTGAGTTTCATATCCGTTACCCTCCATCCATTTCTGTTTTGAGTAAGTCGTGGCGGCGGATTAACCAGCCGCCCACCGCTGCCACCACCACGGCGGCCAGAAGCAAAAAGGTCAGGGAGTCCCCCACAGACAGGGTATAGCTGGACGAGGGGAACATGCTTCTGTGCCAGCTGAGGACCAGGCAGCTGACTGGATTGATGCGCAGGAACTGCTGGGCCAGTTCGGGCTGCTCGATGAGAGGGACCAGGGCGATGAGTGCGCCGATGCACGCCACCTGGACCCCGGCCAGGGCGGCAAAGGCGGCAGAGCTGCCCACATAGATGGCCAACAGATTGACGCCCAAGGTGAAGGCGAAGGTCCACAGGCTCCAGAGGGTCAGGTGGGTCAGCAGGACCGGAAGCCCCTGGGAGACATCGGTGATGGTCCAGCGCACCGCAGCCAGCCCCACCGCTGTGGTCAGCACCAGGGCCTGGTAGAGCAGGGTTTGCAGGGCCAGAATGCCGCACTCCTTCCCGTACCATTTCACCCGGTTGGGCATGCGGGAAAAGACGTAGACGCTGGCGGTGCAGGTGTGGCGGTAGAGGGAGATGCCCGCCAGAGCCTGGAAGATCAGCGAGGGGAGCAGTCGAAGGGTGAGGTCCAGCAGTGCATGGAGGTTGATATCCAAGGAGAAGTCTCCCCGGGCTCCGCTGAGCTGACACACCAGGGAGGACAGAGAGGTGACACCTCCATAGGGGTTGACGTAGGACCAGGACAGCCACAGCCCAAAAAAGAGAGCGGCGGGGAACATCCAGGCGTTTTGCTTCAGCCGCATCCTCATGACAACCAGTCCTTTCGGGAAGCGCACAGGGTACCCAGGATGACGAAGGCCAGCAGGGCCAAAATGACCACCCCAAAGACCAGGTCATTGCGGGGCTCCCCGTGGAAGAGGGTGACGTAGTGGGCCCAATATACATCAAAGAATTGAGACAGGTATGCCGACAGCTCGAGGAGGAGAAAGGCGGGGAGGAGGAGCACCACCCGGAATTTCACCCGCACCAGGGCGGAGAGGGTGGTGGTGGCAGCGGCCAGCAGCCCCATGACCATGCCGAAGTGGAGAATACCCACCACGGTGTAGAGGTAGGGGGAAATGCGGTAAATGGGATAGAACAGGTAGTTTTTGGTGGCTTCGATGTACTCCGAGCCGTACAGATTCCCGTTTCCAAAGTCTCCGGCACCTTTGAGGGGGAAGGAGATGCAGTTCAAGGCCAGTTCAATGAAAAAGGGGACGGAAAACACCAGAGTGGTCACCACGAATACGGCGGTGATCTTGGAAAACAGATAGGTGCGGGCTCCCAACCGGGCCACCATGGCCACCGACTCCCCGGTGTGCTGCTCCTTGGACAGGGAGAGGGCGGCGGGGATGCAGATGAGCAGAGGGACCAGCTGTACCAGCATCATGATGGTGTCTGCCATGTAGTAGCTTCTGTTGTGGCTGAGGCTGAGCATTTTGGCGGGGTGATACATGAGCAGTGCGTCGGTGCCCTGGAACTCCAGCACGTTCTCCACGAAGTTGTTGAGGGCCAGGGCCAGCAGCAACCCGAAGGCCAGCAGGGCGCCCCACTGACTTAGGAGCAGCTTGATTTGGGTGCGGGTGGCTTTGCAGTACATACTCGATTCCCTCCTTTGGATTCCTGTGGGGATTTGGTGTATTCACTGTACCATGGAAATCCAAGGCAAAAAAGCCCTTTTGTCCAAGTGCAAGAAAATCCCGTCAAAGTGCGGACGGGGGGCGGTTGACGGCCCAGTAAGGGGAATGCTAAGATATTTTTGAACAGAAAACTGGGGGGGTGAGAAGCGGCGATGAATGTACTGATTTGCGATGATGAGCCCGTATTTTTGGAGCAGGTGCGGGAGCATGTCCAGGCGTACCTGGCCCAACGGGGCATTGTCGCCCATCTGGACACGGCCACCGACCCCCGGCAGGTGATGGACAGCCAGACAGCCTATACCCTGGCCTTTTTGGACATTCAGATGGAGGGGTTGGACGGCATTACCCTGGCCCATGAGCTCAAACGCCGCAACGGCAAGGTGGCCCTGTTCTTTGTCACCGCCTACCGGGAGTATCAGGACGATGCCATGGACCTACACGCCTTCCGCTACTTGGAAAAACCCTTTGACCCGCAGCGGCTGTATGCAGGGCTGGACAAGGCCATGGAGTACATTGACGGGGCCTATGTGGACGTGTTTGTGTATGCCCAGCAGGCCCAGGTGCGGCTGCTGGTGGATGACATTTTGTATGTGACCCGGGAGAACCGCCGGGTGGTGGTGGTGACCGAGACCCAGCGGTACGTCACCGGAGATCGGCTGGAAGTGTGGGAGGAGAAGGTGCCCAACCTGTTTTTCTATCCCGTCCACAAGTCCTTTCTGGTCAACCTCCACCATGTGACCAAATACGCCTATTCCGAGCTGTACCTCACCACCGGGGAGCGGATTCCTGTGGCCCCCCGGCGGCAGGCGGCCTTTCACAAATACTGGTTTGACTATTTGAGGAGGAGATAGGAATGATTGAACTGTTTGGAGAGTGGAGCTTCGCCACTTCTCCGGTGGTGGCCTTGCTGGAATTGGTGATCATGTATCTGTTCTTTTCTCGGCTGGCAAAGCCGCGGATACCCGAATGGGAGCTGCTGTTGCTGGGACTTACGGTCTTGGTGGTACAACCCATGCTGGTGGCGGAACTGTCCCATATGGGAATGTCTGTATGGAAAGCTTCTGGTGTGGGCACCTTTTTTGTCGTCTGTTTTGCCATGGGCTGGCTGGCCTTCCGCCTTTCGCCCTGGAGGGTGGTGGGATACGCAGGAATCCTCTCCATCCTGCGTGTGATGGCGGCGGTGATTGCCCGTGAATTTGTGTTCAAGCAGCATGGAGATTTTTTTGAGGCGTTGGATATGACACAAGCGGCGCTCTCCTGTCTGCTCTTTGAACTGGGAGCCCTGGTGATTGCCAATCTGGTGGCAGGCGATAAGGGGCGGCCCAAGCTTCCGGTGCCTGTGTATCTGTGTCCTGCCGCTGTGCTGGCGGGGGTGATATGGCTGGCCAAAGGCATAGCCCAGGAGCCGGTGACCATGTCTGGGCGCACGATGATGCTGGTGGTCAGCATGGCCCTGTGCGTGGCCACAGTAGTGGTGGTGTTGGTGTACCAGCTGGGGTGGGAGCGGAAACGGATTGCCTTGGCCCAGCGCCAAAAGGAAGAGCAGCTCCGGATGGAGCAGTCCTATTATGAGATCTTGGAGCGGCAGAATCAGCAGCTGAGAAGCTACGCCCACGACGCCAAAAATCACCTGGAGGCCATCCGAAACCTGAACCAGGACCCCAAGGTGGAGCAATACATCGCCCAGATGGAGCAGCAGCTCCAGGCATACACCCGCCGCTGCCACAGCGGCAACCGGGCCCTGGACGTGATGGTGGACAAGTACGTCACCGCCTGTGAGCTGAAGAACATCGCCTTCACCTATGATGTACAGCTGTGCAACCTGGGTGGCGTGGAGGATTTCGACCTGGTGGCCATTCTGGGCAACCTCCTGGACAACGCCCTCACCGCCGCCCAGGACGCCCAGGAAAAGTGGGTGGAGCTGGCCACCGCCCTGCGCAACGGCTACCAGGTGGTGGTGGTGGAAAACAGCTGTGATCGGCCCCCCATTGTGGGAGAAGAAGGGCTGCGCTCCACCAAGGCAGGGGGAGAGGACCACGGGTTTGGGCTGAAAAGTGTGGCCAAGGCCCTGAAAAAGTATGAAGGGGACTTCCAGTGGGACTATGACCAGGAGAAGCGGCGGTTTACCATGACCGTGATGATTGGGCAGAGGGTATCGGTCCGAGAATCACGGAGGATGGCACAGGACGCAAAGTGTTGACAACCGCCGAAAAAAGGACTAAACTGGCATGTAGACAGGGGAGCTCCAGGGAAGGAGCTGAGAGGCAGGTATATCCTGCGACCCTTAACCTGATCTGGGTAATGCCAGCGTAGGGAGCATCCGTGTTTTGTGGTGCCCCGCCGGTATTTCCGGCGGGGTATTTTTTATGGATATGGAGGAAGTGCTATGAAAGCAAGTGTTGCCATTCAGAGTCTGCCCCAGGCGGACAACGACCAGGAACTGGTGCGCATGGTGGACGAGGTCATCGATTACATCCGCTCCACCGGACTGAACTACTATGTGGGTCCCTTTGAGACCACCATCGAGGGGGACAACTACGACCAGCTGATGGATATTGTCAAGGAGTGCCAGCACGTGGCCGTCCGGGCGGGGGCCCCCAAGGTGTCCGCCTACATCAAGGTGGTCTACGAGCCGGAAGGGGAGATTCTCACCATTGATCAGAAAGTTACCAAACACCACCAGGGCTAAACTGCCCGGGATTGCCGGGGTGGCGGTGCTGCTGGTGGTGTGGCAGCTGGTGTGCGTGTCCGGGCTGGTGCCCAGCTACATGCTGCCCTCCCCGGTGCAGGTGGTCACCGCCTTTGTCACCGACGCCCCATCCCTGTGGGAAAACCTGCTCATCACCTTGCAGGAGGCCGCTCTGGGCCTGTGCATCGGGGTGGCGGTGGGCTTTGTGTTCGCCGTGGCCATGGATGCCTTTGAACTGCTGTACAAGATTTTCTACCCCATTCTGGTTATCACCCAGACCATCCCCACCGTGGCCATTGCGCCCCTATTGGTGCTGTGGTTTGGGTATGAAATGACCCCAAAGGTCATTTTGGTGGTTCTGGTCACCTTCTTCCCGGTGACGGTGGGACTGCTGGACGGCTTCCGGGGGGTGGACCCCGACGCCGTGGGGCTGCTGCGCTCCATGGGAGCGGGGCGGTGGCAGATTTTCCGCTACTTGAAATGCCCCTGGGCCCTGCCCCAGTTCTTTTCCGGGCTGCGCATTGCCGCCGCCTACTCCATTGTGGGCGCCGTCATCAGCGAGTGGCTGGGCGGCTTCGGCGGCCTGGGCGTGTACATGACCCGGGTGAAAAAGGCCTTTGCCTTTGACAAGATGTTTGCTGTGATCTTTTTGATTTCCGCCCTGTCCCTGGCCCTCATGGCCCTGGTGGGGTGGCTGGAGCGGCGGTGTATGCCCTACCGCTGTGTGGATGAGGAGAAGAGGAGGAACAAAGGATGAAGAAATGGACGTATCGTCTGCTGGCCGGGGCGCTGACCCTGGGCCTGGCGGCGTCTCTCACTGCCTGCGGGCAGAAGACCGAGAACAAGACCCAGGATGGAGAGAAGGACCTGGAGAAGATCACCTTCGTGCTGGACTGGACCCCCAACACCAACCATACTGGCATCTATGTGGCCATGGCCAACGGCTATTTTGAAGATGCCGGCCTGGAGGTGGAGGTGGTGCAGCCCCCCGAGGACGGCGCGGAAGTGCTGGTGGCCTCGGGCAAGGCCCAGTTCGGCGTGTCCTTCCAGGACTACATCGCCCCCGGCCTCATTGGGGACGACCCCCTGCCCATCACCGCTGTGGCTGCCATCATCCAGCACAACACTTCCGGCATCATCTCCCGGGCTGGAGAGGGTATGGACACCCCCAAGGGCCTGGAGGGCCACAAGTACGCCACCTGGGACCTGCCCGTGGAGAAGGCCACCATCCAGCAGGTGATGGAGGCTGACGGCGGCGACTTCTCCAAGGTGGAGCTCATCCCTTCCACCGTCACCGACGAGGTGTCCGCTCTGGAGAGCAAGTCGGTGGACGCCATCTGGATTTACTACGGCTGGGCGGGCATCGCCTGTGAGGTGGCGGGTCTGGACACCGACTACTTTGAATTTGCCGACATTGACCCGGTGTTTGACTTCTACACCCCTGTGATCATCGGCAACAACACCTATCTCAGCGAGCACGAAGAGGAGTCCAAGGCATTTATGGCCGCGGTGACCCAGGGCTATGAGTACGCCATGGAGCACCCCGAGGAGGCCGCCCAGATTCTCATGGACGCCGCCCCCGAGCTCAAGAGCAACGAGGAGCTGGTGGTGGCCAGCCAGAAGTACCTGGCCAAGGAGTACCAGGCGGACGCAGAGCGCTGGGGCGAGATGGACCCTGAGCGTTGGAGCGGTTTCTTCACCTGGCTCAACGACAACCAGCTGCTGGAGGGCACCGTGGACCCCAACGCCGGATTCTCCAACGACTACCTGCCCCAGAAGTGACCGTGGACAAGCTGGAAGTACGCAACGTCAGCCTGGCCTTTGGAGACAACCAGGTCCTCCGTGACGTGTCCATCCACCTCAAGGAGGGGGAGCTGGTGTGTCTGCTGGGGGTGAGCGGCGGCGGAAAGACCACCCTGTTCAACGTCATCTCCGGCCTGCTCCGCCCCGACAACGGGCAGGTGTTTCTGGACGGGGAGGACGTGACGGGCCAGCCCGGCCGCATCAGCTACATGCTGCAAAAGGATTTGTTGCTGCCCTACCGCACCATTGAGGACAACGTGGCGTTGCCGTTGATGCTGCGGGGGATGAAGAAAAAGGAGGCGAGGTCCCAGGCCGCCGCCCTGTTTGCCCAGTTCGGGCTGGAGGGCACCGAGAAGAAGTGGCCTGGGCAGCTGTCCGGCGGCATGCGCCAGCGGGCAGCGCTGCTGCGCACCTACCTGTTCTCCCAGAACGTGGCGCTGCTGGACGAGCCCTTTTCCGCCCTGGACACCCTCACCAAGTCGGCGGTGCACGAGTGGTATTTGAAGGTGATGGAGGACATTCGCCTGTCCACCCTCTTCATCACCCACGACATTGACGAGGCCATCCTCCTCTCCGACCGCATCTATCTTCTCATGGACGGCCGCATTGGGGAGGAGATCGTGGTGCAAGAGCCCCGGCCCCGCCACGTGGAGTTCAACCTCACCCCGGAATTTCTGGCGTACAAGCGGCGCATTATCGCCGCCCTCCACGCCCAGGGGTGAAGGAGTTACATTTTATACCAGAAATTTGCCCCCGTACCCCCGGGAAATTGGCGAGGCCGTGCCTTGACTTGTCCCGGGGTGCGGGGGTAAAATATTGCGTATTATTTTTTGACAGGGCCGGGCAATGGGGTCCGGCGCAAGGGCGCATCTTCCTGTCCAAAGGAGGAAGCACATATGGCCATGAATACGAAATTTATCTTTGTCACCGGGGGTGTGGTGTCCGGTCTGGGCAAGGGCATCACCGCCGCCTCTCTGGGCCGCCTGCTGAAACAGCGGGGGCTGCGGGTGAAGGTGCAGAAGCTGGACCCCTACCTCAACGTGGACCCGGGCACCATGAGCCCCTACCAGCACGGCGAGGTGTTTGTCACCGACGACGGGGCGGAGACCGACCTGGATTTGGGCCACTACGAGCGGTTTATTGACGAAAATCTCACCTTTAACTCCTCGGTGTCCTCGGGCAAGGTGTACTGGAACGTGTTGAACCGGGAGCGGCGCGGGGACTACCTGGGGGGCACGGTGCAGATTATCCCCCACATCACCAACGAGATCAAGGCCAACATCTACTCTCTGGAGGGCCCCGACACCGATGTGGCCATTGTAGAGATCGGCGGCACCGTGGGCGACATTGAGTCCCAGCCCTTCCTGGAGGCCATCCGGCAGGTGGCCGCCGAGCGGGGGCGTCAGGACGTGATGTTTATTCACGTCTCCCTCATCGTCTCCATTCCCGGCTCCGGGGAGCTCAAGAGCAAGCCCACCCAGCACTCGGCCAAGGAGCTTCTCAGCCTGGGCATTCAGCCCGACGTCATCATGTGCCGCAGCGATGCCCCAATCCCCCAGGATATTTTGGACAAGATTGCCCTGTTCTGTAACATTCCGGTGGAGAACGCCATCCCCAACCTCACCGCCGACATTCTCTATGAGGTGCCCCTGATGCTGGAGCGGGAGGGGCTGGCCAACGTGGTGGTGCGTCGTCTGGGGCTCATCTGTCACGCCCCCGACCTCACCGAGTGGGCCACCATGGTGCACCGGGCCAAGAATGTGAAAGACACCGTGGAGATTGCCCTGGTGGGCAAGTACGTCTCCCTCCACGACGCCTACCTGTCCGTGGTGGAGGCCCTCACCCACGGCGGCATTGAAAACGACGTGAAGGTGCACATCCGCTGGGTGGACTCCGAGACGGTCACCCAGGACAACGTGGCCCAGGTGCTGGAGGGCGTACAGGGCATTCTGGTGCCCGGCGGCTTTGGCAACCGGGGCATTGAGGGCAAAATTGCCGCCATCCGCCACGCCCGGGAGAACAACATCCCCTTCTTGGGCATCTGCCTGGGTATGCAGCTGGCGGTGGTGGAGTTTGCCCGCCACGTGTGCGGCATGACCGACGCCCACTCCTCGGAGCTGGACCCCACCACCACCCATCCCGTCATTGACCTGATGCCCGACCAGGTGGGGGTCACCGACATGGGCGGCACCATGCGTCTGGGCAGCTACCCCTGCCACCTGGTGGAGGGCACCCGGGCGGCACAAGTTTACGGCGCTCTGGACATCCACGAACGCCACCGCCACCGTTACGAGGTGAACAACACCTTCCGGGAGGAGCTGGAAAAGGCGGGGCTGGTGCTCTCCGGCCTGTCCCCGGATGGACGGCTGGTGGAGATGGTGGAGCTGCCCCATCATCCCTGGTTTGTGGCAGGCCAGTTCCACCCCGAGCTGAAGAGCCGACCCAACCGGGCCCATCCCCTGTTCCGGGGCTTTGTGGGGGCGGCCAAGGCCTACCAGAAGTAAAAGATACACAAAAGCGGATGCAGCTGCGGAAGTTGCATCCGCTTTTGGCGATATTCGGCCCAGCCAAAGGCTCCCTCTGGGAGGGAGCTGGCTGCCCGCAAGGGCAGTCTGAGGGAGTATGCGGGCGGCTGGGTAGCAGGTTGCGCAAGAGCTGAGACCTGCACCGGACTTCCCAGTCACTCTGGAACGTGCCGCCGATTGCGTCAGAGTCCTTGGGTGCCTCCTGCAATCTCCTTCCGTCACGGCTTGCGCCGTGCCACCTCCCTCCCTGAGGGAGGCTTTTTGGCCTGGTGGAGCACTAAGCCAAAAAAGGACGCTGCACACGAAGTACAGCGTCCTTTTTCAACTTATTCCACAGGTACCACCCAGCCGTGGGTGTCGGGAATGGTGCCCCACTGGATGCCGGTGAGGGTGTCGTACAGCTTCTGGGTCAGCTGGCCGATCTGACCGCCGCTGACCTCCACCTTCTGGTCCTCCCAGGCCAGCAGGCCGATGGGAGAGACCACGGCGGCGGTACCGGTGCCCCAGGCCTCTTCCAGAGTGCCCGCCTTGGCGGCATCAAACAGCTCCTGGGCGGTGACCAGCCGCTCCTCCACGGGGATGCCCCAATCACGCAGCAGCTCCAGGCAGCTCTTGCGGGTGATGCCGGGGAGCACGGAGCCGGTGAGCTGGGGAGTGATGACGGTGCCGTTTACCTTGAACAGCACGTTCATGGCCCCCACTTCCTCGATATACTTGCGGTGCACGCCGTCCAGCCACAGCACCTGAGAGTAGCCCTGGGCCTCTGCCCGCTCTCCAGCCCGGATGGAGGCGGCGTAGTTGCCGCCGCACTTGGTGTAGCCGGTGCCGCCCCGCACCGCCCGCACGTCCTCGCTCTCCACGTAGATCTTCACCGGGTTGATGCCCTCGGGGTAGTAGGCGCCCACGGGGCAGCAGATGATGGCAAACAGGTAGCTGTGGGAGGCGTGGACACCCAGAGAGCAGTCGGTGGCGATGATGAAGGGGCGGATATACAGGGAGGTGCCCAGCTTGTTGGGCACCCAGGCCTCGTCCACCTTCACCAGGGCCTTCACCGCCTGGACAAAGTCCTCCTCGGGAATCTCGGGGATGCACAGGCGCTGGCAAGAGGAATTCAAACGCCGGGCGTTCTCCACCGGGCGGAACAGCTGCACCTTGCCCTCCGGGGTGCGGTAGGCCTTCAAGCCCTCAAAAATCTCCTGGGCGTAGTGGAACACCATGCAGGAGGGCTCCATGGACAGGGGGCCGTAGGGCACCACCCGGGCATCGTGCCAGCCCTGGCCGGCGTCGTAGTTCATCAAAAACATGTGGTCGGTAAACACCTTGCCAAATTGCAGAGTGTCGGGGTCGGGCAGGGGCTTGCGTGTGGCAGCCAGGTTCACTTGAATATCCAGCATGGAACTCGTCTCCTTTACACAGTAAAGCGGTAAATGCTCGGGGTGAGAAGATTGCGTCAACCGAGAACCTCGGCTGACGCAGATACCTCCAGGCAGATACCTGAATGATTGGTGAAAACTATTATAGCAACTGGGACGGGGATGTGCAATGGCATTTTATCCAATCTCTTCACATTTCTTGTGGCCCTTCCATTTTGATTTCCAATCCCTTGTTTTTACGGGTGGGATTTGATATAATAATTCATCTATATGGAGTTTTGTATTTTCCCGGGGAACGAGGGCGAAAAGCCGCCCAAATATCCCGGAGGACCCCTGTGAGACGGGGATTTTGGGACAAAAGGAGTGAATGAGATGAATCGGACATTGTCCCGGCTGCTGGGCCCTCGATTTGGCCTGTACTTTTTGGTTATGATTGTCTTTGCCGCCATTACCGCCCTGCTGGGCAATGTGCAGATGGCCTTGGGGGAGGCTGCGGTGGTGCTGGTGCTGTACCTGCTCTATCTCCGGGCCTCTCTGCTGCGCCGCCGGGAGGCCACTCGGTACCTGGACCAGCTGCTGGGCAGCGTGGACGAGGCCACCCGGGACAGCACCCTCAACTGCCCCCTGCCGGTGATGATGTTCCGCCCCGACACCGAGGAGATCGTGTGGTCCAACGACCGCTTCCTCCACCTGTCCGGGGACCGGAACCGCCTGTTTGACACCAAGCTCACCGACATTGCCCCCCAGTTTGACAGCCGCTGGCTGCTGGAGGGCAAGCACGAGTGCCCCCACGAGGTGGCCATGGGCCGCCGCCGCTACCAAGTGTTCGGCAACGTGGGCCGCACCCAGGAGGAGGGCCAGGAGAGCCTGCTGGCCACCACCTACTGGCTGGACGTCACCGAGGCCAGCAACTTGAAAGAGATTTACCAGGCCACCCGTCCGGTGGTGGCCATCCTGCTGCTGGACAACTACGAGGACACCATCAAGGGGCTGCCCGAGAATGTGGCCTCCAACATGATCGCAGACATCAACCAGCGCATCTCTCAGTGGATGGGGGATGTGGGAGGCATCTTCTGCCGCCTGGACCGGGACCGCTTCCTCTACATCTTTGAGGAGCAGTATTTGCAGGGGTACAAGGAGGAGAAGTTCTCCATTCTCGACTCCATCCGCCAGGTGCAGACCCCCAACGGCATCTCGGTGACCCTTTCCCTAGGCATCGGCGTGGACGGGGAGACCCCGGCGGACCTGTACCGCTTTGCCTCTCTGTCCGTGGAGATGGCTCTGTCCCGGGGCGGCGATCAGGCGGTGGTGAAAAACCGCTTCAACTTCGAGTTCTTCGGCGGCCGGGCCAAGGAGACGGAGAAGCGCACCAAGGTCAAGAGCCGGGTCATGGCCTCTGCCCTGGGCGAGCTGGTGGCGGACGCCTCCTGCGTGTTCGTCATGGGCCACGCCGCCGCCGACATGGACGCCGTGGGCGCCGCCGTGGGCGTGTGCGCCATTGCCCGCAAGAAGGGCGTGCCCCACTACATCGTCCGGGAGAGCGGCCCCACCCCCGCCGACCAGCTGTACCGCAAGCTGGAGGGGATGGAGGAGTACAAGGACCTGTTTTTGGACAGCCAGGAGACCCTTTTGAAGGCGGACTCCCGGTCTCTGCTGGTGGTGGTGGACACCAATCGCCCCGAGCAGGTGGCCAGCCGAGAGGTGCTCCAGTCCTGCAACAAGGTGGCGGTCATCGACCACCACCGCCGGGCCGCCACCTACATCGAGGGCGGCGCCCTCTACTTCCACGAGCCCTACGCCTCCTCCACCTGTGAGCTGGTCAGCGAGTTGCTGGGCTACCTCATGGAGCCGGGCGAGCTGCTGCGGGGCGAGGCAGAGGCCATGATGGCGGGCCTGATGCTGGACACCAAGAACTTCACCATGCGCACCGGAGGCCGTACCTTCGAGGCCGCCGCCTTCCTGCGCCGGGCCGGAGGGGACACCGGCGAGGTGAAGAAGATGTTCCAGACCGGCCTGGCCGACACCGTGGCCAAGTACGGCATCATTCAAAATGCCAAGATGTACCGGCAGGATATTGCCATTGCGCCGGTCGACCATACCGTCAATCGGGTCACAGCCGCCCAGGCGGCCGATGAGCTGTTGAATATTGCAGGCATCAACACCTCCTTCGTCCTCTATCCCGATGGGGACCGGGTGGTGGTGTCGGCACGCAGCATCAACGACACCAATGTCCAGGTGATTTTGGAGGCCCTGGGCGGCGGCGGAAACGCCGGAGCCGCCGGAGCCCAGATCACCGGGCAGACGTTGAAGCAGGTGACGGAATCCCTCATGGCCACGCTGGAGCGGTATTTTAAGACCGACGACCCGGAGGAGATGGGGGAAGAGGAGGAGTAAAACCTCTTCAAGCAAACCATATTTTTAGGAGGAACACATCATGAAAGTGATTTTACAGCAGGACGTGAAGGGCCACGGCAAGAAGGGCCAGATGGTGGACGTGTCCGACGGATACGCCCGCAACTTCCTTCTGCCCCGCAAGCTGGCCGTGGAGGCCAGCGCCGAGAACATCAACACCATGAAGATGCAGGACAAGGCCCGCCGCGCCCGTGAGGCCGAGGAGCGTCAGGCCGCCATGGACCTGGTGAGCCGTTTGAAGGAGTGCCCGGTGAAGATTGTGGCCAAGGCTGGCCAGGGTGGCCGCTTGTTCGGCTCGGTGACCACCAAGGAGATTTCCGAGGGTCTCAAGCAGCAGTACAACATCGACATCAACAAGTCCAAGCTGGTGCTGGCTGACCCCATCAAGGCCTTTGGCGGCTACGAGGTCAAGTGCAAGCTGGGCTATGAGATCACCGGCACCGTCCGTGTGATGGTCACCGAGGAGGCGTAAGATTACGCCCACAGCATACAACTGGGAGGGATGACAGTGGACGAATTCAATGGCCTGCGCCTGCCCCACTCGGTGGAGGCGGAACAGGCGGTGCTGGGCTCCATGCTCATCGACGACCGGTGTATTCCCGACGTGGTGGCCCGCCTGACCCCCGACGACTTCTATCTGCGGCAAAACCGGGAGCTGTATCAGGTGCTGTTTACCATGTTCAACCGCTTCGAGACCATCGACCCGGTGACGGTGCTGGACCGCATGAAGCAGGCGGGGGTGTACGACGAGAACACCTCGGTGGCCTACCTGCGTCAGCTCATGGAGATCACCCCCACGGCGGCCAACGTCATGGAGTACGTCAGCATTGTGGCCGACAAGGCCCTGCTGAGAAGAGTGGGGGAGACCGCCGGGGAGCTGGAGGAGATGGTGCGCAGCGAGAGCGGCACCGCCCAGCAGATTTTGGAGGCCGCCGAACAGCGCATTTACGCCATCCGCCAGGGCCGCTCCGCCCAGGGCATGACCCACATCGCCACGGTGATGAGCCAGGTGTGGGAGACCATCAAGGAGCGGCAGGAGAACGGGGCGGAGTTCCCCGGCATCTCCACCGGCCTCATTGACCTGGACCGGAGAATTTCCGGCCTGAACAACTCCGACCTTTTGATTCTCGCCGCCCGACCCGGTATGGGTAAGACCTCCCTGGCCCTGAACATCGGCCTGGAGGCGGGCAAGCACTCGGGCAAGAGCGTGGCCATCTTCTCCTTGGAAATGAGCCGGGAGCAGCTGGGCCTGCGCCTCATCTCCACCGAGTGCCTCATTGACAACAAAAAACTGCTCACCGGCCGCATTGTGGGGGAGGAGGAGTGGTCCCGGCTGGCCATGGCGGTGGCCACCCTCAGCCAGGCCAAGATCTACATGGACGACGACTCCTCCCTGTCCGTGGCGGACATGAACGCCAAGTGCCGCCGCATCAAGGACTTGGGGCTGGTGATCGTGGACTACCTCCAGCTGATGACCTCCGCCGGAGGGCCCACCCGGGCCAGCGACAACCGCCAGCAGATCGTCTCCGACATCTCCCGTTCCATGAAGCTCATGGCCAAGGAGCTCAACGTCCCCGTCATCTGCCTGTCCCAGCTCTCCCGTGCCAACGAGAGCCGGGCGGCGGGCCAGCGGCGGCCCATGCTCTCCGACCTGCGGGAATCCGGCTCCATCGAGCAGGACGCCGACATCGTCATGTTCATCTACCGGGAGAGCTACTACGAGGACGACACCGAGAACCCCAACGTGGCCGAGTGCATTGTGGCCAAAAACCGCCACGGCGAGACGGGCACCGTCATGCTGGAGTGGCGGCCAGAGTTCACCACCTTCCGCAATCTGGCCTACAACTACGACGAAGAGGACTACTGATGGCAGAGCTGTTTTCCTACCACCTGATTGCCCCCGGGGACCGGGTGCTGTGCGCGGTGTCCGGGGGAGCGGACTCCATGTATCTGCTCTGCCGCCTCTTGGACGGGGCCAGCCGGGGCGGCTACCAGGTGGGGGCCGCCCACTTCCACCACGGCATCCGGGAGGCCTCCGACGGAGAGGAGGACTTTGTCCGTGCCTGGTGTGAACGCCACCAGGTCCCCCTCCATGTGGGACACGGAGACGTGCCCGCCGCTGCCGCCCAGCGGGGGCAGGGGGTGGAGGAGACCGCCCGGGCGCTGCGCTATGCCTTTCTCTACGACACCGCCCGGCGGGAGGGGTACACCCTCATTGCCACCGGGCACCACGCCGGAGACCAGGCGGAGACGGTGCTCATGCACCTCATCCGGGGCTCTGGCCTCCAGGGTCTGCGGGGCATTCAGCCCCGGCAGGGGATGCTCATCCGCCCCATGCTGGAGGTGACCCGGGAGCAGGTGGAGGACTACCTCCGCCGCCGCCACGTCCCCCACGTGGAGGACGAGAGCAACGCCGACCCCGCCTACACCCGCAACCGGATGCGCCACCAGGTGCTGCCCCTGCTGGGGGAACTCAACCCCCAGGCGGTACACCACATCGCCCAGGCGGCAGCCAAGCTGCGGGAGGACGCCCAGCTGCTGGACACCCTGGCCCAGGCCGTGCCCGGGGTGACGGAAGGGCCGGAGGGGGTGGCGGTGGACATTTCCCAGCTGCTGGCCCAGCCCAGACCGCTGGTGATGCGGCGGCTGGCCCAGGTGCTCACCGGGCTGCACATCCACCCCTCCCAGGTGTATTTGGATGGGCTGTATGGACTCATGGCAGAGGCCCAGAGCGGGGCCCGGCTGGATTTGCCCGGCTATGTGGCCCGGAAAAGCTGGAATCGGCTGGACATCACCCCGGTGTGGGAGGAGAAATCCCGTTGCCCGGTGCCCCTTCGGGACGGATACACCCCGTGGGGGGAATGGCGGGTGGAGTGCCGCACGGCGATATGCCCCCAAGAGAAGGGGAAAGGGCTGTGGCTCGTCCCCGGGGACTATGTGCTCCGCCCCAGAGAGGTGGGGGACACCCTGCAATTGCCCAAGCGACCCACCAAGACGGTGAAAAAACTTATGATCGAGAAGAAAATCCCCTCCCACCTCCGCCCCCGCCTTCCGGTGGTGGCCCAGGGGGAGCGGGTGGCAGCGGTGGCGCTGCTGGGGGTGGACCAGGCCTTTCTGGCCCAGCCCGGACAGCCCGCCCGATATATCAATGTGACAAAGGAGAACGAAGACCATGCATGAACACGTGGAATCCATTCTGTATAGTGAAGAGCAGCTGCGCCAGCGGGTGAGGGAGCTGGGCGCCCAGATCACCGCCGACTACGCCGGGAAGGAGCCGGTGCTGGCCTCGGTGCTCCGGGGGTCCTACATCTTCATGGCGGACCTGACCCGGGCCATTGACCTGCCGGTGACGGTGGACTTTATGGCGGTGTCCTCCTACGGAGCGGGCACCAAGAGCTCCGGCCAGGTGGAAATTAAGAAGGACCTGTCCGACTCCATCGAGGGCCGGGACCTCATCATCGTGGAGGACATTCTGGACTCCGGCAACACCCTCTTTTACCTCATGGAGATTCTCAAGGCCCGCAAGCCCGCCTCCATTCGCATCTGCACCCTGATGGATAAGCCCGACCGCCGCACTCAGCCCATCGTGGCCGACTATGTGGGCTTTACCATCCCCGACGCCTTTGTGGTGGGCTATGGCCTGGACTACGACGAAAAGTACCGCAATCTGCCCTATGTGGGCATTTTGAAGCCCTCCGTCTACGGCGGCGAGTGAGCCCCTTCGGGGAGAAAAGGAGCTGTATTCAATTTTGAATCGTGGAAAACATGTGCGCAGCGCCGTGGTGTATGTGGTGCTCATTCTTCTGCTGGTGTGGAGCTTTACCGCCTTCCGCTCTGCCCAACAGGAGAACTTCATCTCATACAGCCAGGTGCGAAGCTATTTCTTAAACGAGCAGGTCACCGCCTTCCAGGTGGAGGACAACCAGACCCTGGTGCTCCAGCTGGAGGACGGGAAGGTGTGGTACCACCGCCTGGCGGATGTGGAGCTGTTCTACAACGACCTGGGGGATGTCATTGACCAGCAGCAGGCCGACGGCACCTTAAAGGAGTTTGACATCCAGCCCGCCTATGAGATGCCCCTGTGGCTGCAAATCACCATTCCCATTGTGGGTACCGTGGTGGTGGTCATGGTGATCTGGGGCGTGATGGCCATGCGCCAGCAAAACGCCCAGGGCGGACAGGGGGGCATGAGCCGCTTCGGCAAGGCCCGCACCGTCCAGGGGGACGGCACCGTGAAGGTCACCTTTGCCGATGTGGCAGGGGCCGACGAGGAGAAGGCCGAGCTGCAAGAGCTGGTGGACTTTTTGCGCAACCCCCAAAAATACATCGACCTGGGCGCCCGCATTCCCAAGGGCGTGCTGCTGGTGGGCCCTCCCGGCACCGGTAAGACCCTGTTGGCCAAGGCCGTGGCAGGGGAGGCGGGGGTGAAGTTCCTGTCCATCTCCGGCTCCGACTTTGTGGAGCTGTACGTGGGCGTGGGCGCCTCCCGTGTCCGTGACCTGTTCGACCAGGCCAAGAAAGAGGCCCCCGCCATTGTCTTCATTGACGAGATCGACGCCGTGGCAGAGAGGCGCCGGTCTGGGCGGCGGCCACGACGAGCGGGAGCAGACCCTCAACCAGCTGCTGGTGGAGATGGACGGCTTTGCCGCCAACGAGGGGGTCATCGTGCTGGCTGCCACCAACCGCCAGGACATTCTGGACCCCGCCCTGCTGCGCCCCGGCCGCTTTGACCGCCAGGTGTATGTGGGCCGCCCCGACATGAAGGGCCGGGAGGAGATTCTGAAGGTCCATGCCCGGCGCAAGCCCCTGGCCGAGGACGTGGACTTGCGGGAGGTGTCCCGGGAGACCACTGGCTTCACCGGAGCTGACCTGGAGAACCTGATGAACGAGGCCGCCCTGCTGGCCGCCCGGAAAAACCAGCCCTTTATCACCCTCAAGGACATTCAGGAGTCGGTGATTAAGGTGATTGCCGGCCCCGAGAAGAAGAGCCGGGCCCAGCTGGAGGAGGACCGCCGCATCACCGCCTATCATGAGGCGGGCCACGCCGTGGTCAGCCACGCTCTGTCCACCCAGGACCCGGTACATCAGATCACCATCGTCCCCCGAGGCCAGGCCGCCGGCATGACCATCAACCGGCCCCAGGAGGACAAGGGCCATGTGAGCCGCCAGGAGCTGTGCGAGACCCTGTGCACCCTGCTGGGCGGCCGGGCCGCCGAGGCCCACGCCCTGGGCTTTGTGTGCACCGGGGCCATCAGCGACTTGCAGCGGGCCTCCGCCATCGCCCGGGACATGGTCACCAAGTACGGCATGAGCGAGAAGCTGGGACTGGTCACCTTCTCCTCCGAGCACGACGAGGTGTTCCTGGGCCGCTCCATGGCCCAGGCCAAGCCCTATTCGGAAGAGACCGCCGCCCTCATTGACAGCGAGGTCAAGCACCTGCTGGACCAGGCCTATGAGGCCTGTCAGGCGATTTTGAAGCGGGACAGCGACAAGCTGGAGCTGGTGGCCCGCTATCTGCTGGCCTTTGAGACCATGGACGCCGACACCTTCCAGATGGTGTACGACGATCCCCAGGCTCTGGCCCAACAAATCCCCACAGAGGAAGTGGAAAACAATGGATGAACTATGGCAGGACAGCCAGCCCACCACCCCGTCTGAGCCGGAGGGCACCGACGGCCTGGGGAATCTGAATCTCGGTGATCTATCGGACCTCACCGACCTGACCGAGACCACCACCCCGCCGCCCACCCCCACCCGGACCAAGAAGGACACGTCTCTGGGCTATGAGCTGTACTTGAATGTCCGCACCCTGGTGTTTGTGCTGGCCGCCCTCATTTTGATCTTTACCTTTGTGGTGCGCATCATTGTGGTCAGCGGCAGCTCCATGGAGAACACCCTGCAAAACGGGGACTCCATGCTGGTGTGGTGCCTGGGCTACGAGCCCAAGCAGGGGGACATTGTGGTGCTCACCCAGCGCTCCTACCAGGAGGACTCTCTGGTCAAGCGGGTCATCGCCACCGAGGGCCAGCGGGTGGACATTGACTACGACACCGGGACCGTCTATGTGGACGGCACCCCATTGGAAGAGGATTATATCAAGGAGGCCATGAAGGTGCCCAACTACGGCGAGGGCGTCAACCATGTGACGGTGCCGGAAGGGTGCATCTTCGTCATGGGTGACAACCGCAACGACTCCGCCGACAGCCGTTACCCCAGCATCGGCATCATCGACACCCGCAGCGTCATCGGACGGGCGGTGATGGTGCTCTTCCCCTTCCAGGATTTCACCCTGTTGTAACGGAAGGAGGAGCGTTCCATGCGTGGAAAGAAACCCTATCAGATTTTGTGGCTGGTATGTACTCTGGCTCTGGCCGGGCTTGCCACCGGAGTGCGGCTGTGGCAGGAGTCCACCGCCTTTGAGGGGGACTTCGGTCTGCCCGTCCGGGGCGCCACCGCCAGCGTGGCCATGGTGTGTGTGCTGGTGATGGCGGCGGCGGTGCTGTGCATTCTGGCCGCCCGCCAGCCGATTGTTCGGCCCCCGCGCGCTCAGGTCCGGGGCCGGAGATGGGCCATGAGCTTTTTCGCCACCGGAGACCTGGTCTTTCTGGCCCTGATGTGGTTCAGTGCTTTCAGCGCTCTGGCCGCTGTGCCCATGCTCTTTGGCCAGGGCCGGGCCCTGTGGAAGGCCTATCAGGTTGCTTTGGCCATGAAGACCTGGCAGGGGGGCGACAACGGTGTGCTGAGTATGGTCACCGCCGTGCTGGCCCTGCTGGCCTTCTTCGGACTGCTGCAAATTGGCCGGGACGGTTACCACCCCGGGCGGAGAAGCCGGGGCGGCTTCTGGGCGGCCCTGCCCGCCTGTGCCGGGTGCGGCTGGCTGCTGAACACCTACCGCAACTGCGCCGCTGACCCGGTGCTGTGGGACTATGTGCCTCTGCTGCTGGCGGTGATCGCCGGGATGCTGATGTACACCGACTGGGCGGGCATGTCCTGTGCCGCCGCCCGGCCCCGCCGCACCCTGTGGCTGGCCGGCATGACGGTGGTGTGCTCCTGGGTGGCCCTGGCCTCCAGCCCGGACACCGGCACCGCCATGCTGCTCATTTCCCAGTCTGCCGCCGCCCTGGCGGCCCTGTGGCGGCTGCCCATCAACCTGCAAAATCCGCCCAAAGTGGGCTGGGAGGGCAATCTGGACACCTGCTCCATTCAGGACCCAGAACCCCAGGTTGAGCCCCAGGACCAGCAGCCGACTTTGACCCAGCCGGAGCCTCAGCCCCGGGTGGAGGAGGACTGAAGCTGGAGCCGGGAGGAATCCCAAGCCATGAATTGTACCGGAGAGAACAAGGAGGAGGATACCCATGTCTGACAATCGTTTTTATATCACAACCCCCATTTACTACCCCAGCGATAAGCTGCACATCGGCCACACCTACTGCACCGTGGCCACCGATGCCATCGCCCGCTATCAGCGTCTGCGGGGCCGTGAGGTGATGTTCCTCACCGGCACCGACGAACACGGCCAGAAGATCGAGGACAAGGCCGCCGAGGCGGGTGTGTCCCCCAAGGAGTTCGTGGACAAGATCGTGTGCGGCGACCGGGGCGTGCTGGATTTGTGGAAGCTGATGAACATCTCCAACGACCGCTTCATTCGCACCACCGACGACTACCATGTCTCCGCCATCCAGAAGATTTTTAAGAAGATGTACGAGAACGGGGACATCTACAAGGGCAAGTATGTGGGCAAGTACTGCAAGCCCTGCGAGTCCTTCTGGACCGAGTCCCAGCTGGTGGACGGCAAGTGCCCCGACTGTGGCCGGGAGGTGCAGGACGCCGAGGAGGAGGCCTACTTCTTCCGTCTGTCCAAGTACGCCGACCGCATCCAGGACCTGCTGGAGAACACCGACTTCCTGGAGCCCCGCAGCCGGGTCAACGAGATGGTGAACAATTTCATCAAGCCCGGCCTGGAGGACCTGTGCGTGTCCCGTACCTCCTTCACCTGGGGTGTGCCCGTGGACTTCGACCCCGGCCACGTGGTGTACGTGTGGGTGGACGCCCTGTCCAACTACATCACCGCCCTGGGCTATGACAACGACAAGTACGACGACTTCGACAAGTTCTGGCCCGCCGATGTGCACATCGTGGGCAAGGAGATCGTCCGCTTCCACTCCATCATCTGGCCCGCCATGCTCATGAGC
>NHCFR05603__coassemble_549_pt1 | contig 25197 bp, 18 predicted proteins | sample NHCFR05603__metabat2_high_PE_050 | metagenome-assembled genome bin NHCFR05603 | reverse complement strand
CTGATACCATTTTACCAGATGCGGGGATGTTTTGGAAGTTTTTCGACAGTCTGAAGCCCGGAGGAAGCAGTTGCTTCCTCCGGGCTCGTGTCTTATTCGGGCTGTTTGCTCAGCGCCGAATCAGCCTTAGTGGCTGCGACGGCGGCGCATCACGGTGACAGCGCCAAGCACGGCCACAGCGGCAGCCAGAGCGGCCACATACAGCATCAGCTGAGCGGAATCGCCAGTCTGAGCGGGACCCTCGGTGTCGGGCTTCTCAGTGGCATCCGGCTTCTGAGTGCCCTCGGGCTTGTCGGTAGCCTCAGGCTTGTCGGTAGCCTCGGGCTTGTCCGTGGCCTCAGGCTTGTCGCTGGGCTGGGTCTCACCCTCAGCGGTGAGGCCGTCCATGGCGGCGCTCAGAGCGGCCACAGCGTCGTCCACGACCTTCTGGTCGTCCTCGGACAGGGTGGCGTCAGCCATCACATCCTGAGCGGCAGCCAGAGCGGTGCGGAAGGTGGCCACGGACTCGGCGGTGTAACCGGTGAGGTCGATGCCCTCGGCCTTGCCGATGAGGTCTTCCAGGATGGACTTGTCGGCCTTGAAGCGCTGAGCCAGGATGGCATCCAGCAGGGCATCGGTGGCAGCGTCCACATCCTCCTGCATGGCGTCGCCGTCAGCGGCCACGTCCTGAGCGGCCTTGAGGGCGTCCACCAGCTGCTGCCAGTTGGCCTCCACGTACTTGTCGGCCTCTTCCATCATGGACTCGGCGCGCTCAATGGTCAGGTTCAGCAGGGTCTTGTCGCCCTGAGTCAGGCCCAGACCCCAGATGCCCTCCAGCAGGGCGTCCCAAGCGGCGTTGACTTCTTCCTGGGTGGCGTCATCCTTGGCCAGGATGGTCTTTGCGTTGGCCAGAGCGTCCTCAAAGGCCTTCTTGGCGGTGTCGGTGACACCCTCGGTGGACAGGGTATCGGCGTACTTGACGGTCTTCTCCAGCAGGGTCTTGTTGACCTCGCCGGGGGCGGCGTCTTTCTCGAACACGGCGGTAACGGTGACGTTGCCCTCAGGCATCACGAAGGTGTTGTCAGTGACGGTGACGTCGTCGCTCTGCCACTCCACGAAGTGCCAGCCCTCAGCAGCCTGCTGAGTCAGGGTCACGGTGGTGCCAGCGGTAGCGGTGGTGGGCTCGGCGGTAGCGGTGCCCTCGCCCTGGGTGTTCACGGTGACGGTGTACTCCTCAGGCTGGACGATCTCGCCGTCCTTGGTGATGAGGATGTAGCTGACCAGCATGTCGTTGTTGGCGTTGGCGCTCTCCTTGGGCGTCATCTTCAGCTCAACGCTGCCAGCCTCGGTGACTTCCATCTCCATCTGGACGAACTGGCCCTTCTCCACGTTCAGGTTCTTCTCCACGGAAGCCAGAACGTTGTCGCCCTGGAGCAGCTCGATGGTGGCGTTGCGCTGCCAGGTGGTCTGATACCAGATGTTCTTGTAGCCCACGAACACCTGATAGGTGCCGGCCTCCAGGTTGTCGAACTGGTAGGTCAGGGGCTTGCCACGACCGTCGTTGGAGTCTTCACCCTTGGAGTCGGTCATGTTGCGGATGGTGGAATAGGCGTCGGTGCCGTAGTCGCTGTGGGTCTCCACCTGGGACTCGGGGTTGGTGCAGCCCCAGCCGCTCTCTTCGGTGTAGAACTGATCGGGAGTGGTGTTGAGCACGGTGGTGGCGTTGTACTTGAGGATGTTCTGAGCCAGCTCAGAGAAGGTCTCAGAGCCGTTGTCCACGAAGTAGACCACGTTGCCGGGCACCACAGCCACGGTGGTGGAGATCTCGTGATCGGCCACGGTACCGGTCAGAGGCAGGGTGCACACGGAGGTGGCGTCCTGAATGGCCTTCACCTGAGCCTCGTTCCAGGTCACAGCGGCCTCAGACTCCTGGTCGCCCTGGACGATGCGCAGGGTCTCAGGAGCGGTGAAGGTGGTGCCCAGATAGTGGTGATCGGGCAGGGTATCCAGAACGGCGAAGTAGTTGGGATCGGTCTTGAAGTTGGCGGTGACCACGATGTCGTGGGCGGGGGTGGAGTTCATCAGGCCGGGGTTCCGGGCGGGGTCGGTGATGCTGGCATCCTCGCTGTCAACGGTCCACACGTCGAAGACCTTGCCCTCGGGGATGTCGGCGTAGAAGACCACGGAGGAGCCGACCTTGTACTTCTGAGAGGTGATGGTGCCGTCCTCGTCCAGGAAGCCGCCCACCACGGTGACGGTGTAGGCATCCACATAGTTGGCGGTGACGGTGACGTCGGCGTCGGGCATCACGAAGGTGGTGGTCTCGCTGTTGGCGTCGGCGAACTTCACGCCGTCGTTGTCAGCAGACCAGTGGTCGAACATCTTGTTCTCGGGGGCCTCGCCGGCCTCCAGGGTGACGGTCTGACCCACATACACCTGCTTCTCAGTGGTGCCGTCGCCCAGCTCCAGGGTCAGGGTGCGCTGCTGGCCTTCCACGATGTTGAATTCCTTCTCGATGGCATCGCCAGCGAAGGCGCCGCAGAAGTTGATGGTGAGCTTACCAGTGCCCACAGCCTCGTTGTCGGTGTACTCTACGGTGTAGTCCACGCCACGGATGAGGGTCTGGTCGCCCAGCTTCACCTCGGGGGCGGGACGGACGGCCTCACCCTTGTAGGTGTAGCTGTCTTCCAGGTTGACGGTGACGTCGGCGGCGTTGATGACGGTGCCGGCGGTGACGCGGAACTCAGCGCCGGAGCCCCAGGCGTTCTCGGTGTCGCCGTAGGTGGTCTTGGGCACCACCATGACGGTCTTGGCGTTGACCATCTCGCCGAAGGCGGTGGTCTTCCAGTCCTTGGTCTTGGGCCAGCTGCCGGTGGCAACCTTGGTCCAGTCGCCGCTGCTCACATCGCTGGTCAGCTGGTCGATGGGCTTGGAGCTGACATAGATCTCATGCTGGCCATAGGCGCCGTTGAGGTTGGTGCTGTCCTGACGGGGCAGGTAGCGGATGCCGTTGATGGCGGTCTCGTCCTTGAGCTCCACCATGAACCACAGCTTGTTCATGGGAGTGCTGATGCTCCAGTTGGAGTGCCAAATGGAGTTGTTGTTGCCGTCGATGAGGTTGGAGCCAGGCTGGCCGTTGTAGTTGTTGTCCACCTTGACCTTGGAGAGGACGGAGCGGTCCAGCTCCTTGCCCTCGCGGCCCAGCTTGACCACGTAGTTGTACTCCTGGCCGTAGCTGTTGGTGGCGGAGACGGTGAGGGTGCCGTCCTCGTTGTAGGTGACGGTGAAGTCGTTGGTGCCGTCCACGGTGACGGACTCGATGGACTCGTTGGCGGCCAGAGTGTAGCTGGCGCCGGTCTCGCTGTTGACGTCAAAGCCGGCCACAGCGTTGTCGTTGATGTAGATGCCGGTGATGGGGTAAGAGGAGGTGGGAACCTTAAAGCCCTCGTTGCTCTTGTCCATCAGCTGGCCCACGTCGTTGGTGCTGACGGGGGAGATGCGATAGGAGTAGGAGTAGCTCTGGTTGGTGGGGAAGAAGTAGCCGTCCAGAGGCTTGTGACCCATGAAGGCGGTGTCGCTGACACCGTTCTGGTGCAGGTCGATGTTCCACACGATCTCCTGACGCTGAGGAACCTGGTTGGGGTGACGATAGGTGGCGCTGTTGTAGGTGCCGGAGTTCATGTCCTCGGCGGTGTAGTGGCTCACCGAGCTCTCCAGCAGGCCGTCGCCGGTGACCATCAGGCCCACGCCCTGGTCATTGGTCAGAGCGGTCCAGCGGATGTCGGAGCGGTTGCCGTTCTCCTGGGGCTTGAGCATTCTCTTGCCGTCCCAGTTGGAGTTCTCGCCCATGGCGTCGTCGGGATCATACACCTTGGAGGTGTACACGCCCACGGTGGAGCCGCTCTTACGGTCCACATAGTTCTCGTCGGGACCACGGCCATAGAAGGTGAGGTTGTCATAGTCGCCGTTGATGATCATACGGCCACCGATCTTGGGCAGGCCGTTGGGGGCGAAGTTGCTGGTGGGGATGAACTGGCTGAGGACCACGATCTCGCCGTTGCCGTAGATCTCGTAGGCCATCAGGGCAGAGGCAGACACCTTCATGGCGCCGTTCATGGCCATGAGCACCTTGTTCTCGCTGGTGTTCACGGAGACCTCCAGGTTGGACAGGTTCTCGGTGGCGCCGGCGTTCTTCAGGTTGGCGTTCTTGGCCACGGTGGTGTCGTTGTAGGTCTCAGCGCGGTACAGGCTCTGCTCGGGGCCCTGAGTCATGACCACGTTGCCGTCCAGGCTGTAGGAGACGATGGTGCCGCTCTCGGTGTCCAGCACGATCTCGAACTTCTGGCCGTTGTCGGTGGTACCGGTGAGGGTCATCTGACTGCCCAGCTCCTCCACGGACTCGAAGGCCTTGTCGGGCACCTGGGTCTCAGTGGCCTGAGCGTCGTCGGGGTTGAGCTGGAACTGCTCATAGGCCACCTCGTAGCCGGCCTCGGCCCAGTTGGTGGCGTTCTTGAGGGTGACGGAGATGTCCAGCAGGTAGTCGCTGCCCTCCACAGCCTCAAACTCGGGCAGGGTGATGGTGACATTCTCCACCTGCTGACCGCTCATCAGGGACTGACCGTCCATGTTGGGGGTGTTCAGGTCCAGAGTGCCGCTGCCCAGCTCGGTCAGGCCGTCCTTGGTGAGCCTCCAAGTGATGTCGAAGGCGTCCAGGGTGGTGTTCTCATACTCGTTGACCACCTTCAAGGTCACGTCCTGGCCGGAGGTGACGGTCTGGTCATCCAGGTAGAAGTTCACCTGCTGGTGGACCTTCTTGGCCTCGGTCATCTTGGGGGTGGGGGTGCGGTCGGCAAAGAGCATACCGTTGCCGCAGAAGGCGTCGTCGTTGGCGTTGGGGTCGATCCAGTCGCCGCCGTAGCCCCAGAACTCGTCATAGGTGCCATCGCCGTTGTCCCGCACGGTGCGGATGGACTGGTCGATGTAGTCCCAGATGAAGCCGCCCTGAGCCTGGTCGTTCTCACGGATGGCGTCCCAGTGCTCCATGGCATTGCCGTAGGACAGGCCCATGGCGTGGTTGTACTCGGAGTGGATGAGGGGCATGCGTCCATTGTAGCTGGCCACGTAGTTGGGCAGCACATACTGAGTGGAGTGCACGTCCACGATGTTGTTCTTACGCACGTCGGTGCTCCAGGGGTCCTGCCCGTTGGTCTTGACGTAGGGGTGCTGATAGTTCTCGCTCTCACGCTCGTACTTGCGCAGACGGCTGGGGTCACGCTTGAGCAGGTACATGGAGGCAACCCAGAAGCCATAGTTCTCGTTGAGGGGGGCGTAGCTGTAGGTGGCCTCGTTGCCCAGAGACCACATGATGACACTGGGGTTGTTCTTGTACATCTCCAGGTTGGTGACCACACGGTCGGTGACGGTGGCAACCCACTCGGGCATACCCTGTCCGGTACCGGTGGGCACTTTCACGCCCTGCATAGCGGCACGGTGGCTCTCAATGTTGGCCTCGGCGCACACATACAGGCCCAACTCATCGGCCAGGTCGTACAGAGCCTTGTCGTTGGGGTAGTGAGACGTACGGATGGCGTTGAGGTTGTGCTCCTTCATCAGGGTCAGATCGGTGAGGTAGTCCTGGAAGGTGAGGGCATGTCCGGTCTCCAGATCGGTGTCGTGGCGGTTGACACCACGCAGCACCACCTGACGGCCAGTGATCTGCATCTGCTCGTGGCCCTGGTCGTCGATGTCCACCTTGTAGATCTCACGGAAGCCGATGCGCTCCACCACGGACTCCATGACGTTACCGTCGGCGTCCTTGAGCTCCAGCACCAGAGAGTACAGGTTGGGGGTGTCAGGGAACCACTTGGCGGGATTGGTCACCTTCATGGTGCTGGTGACGGTGGTGCCCGCGTCGGACAGCTTGTCCTCATAGGAACCAGCGGCCTTCAGCTCCACGGTCTGATTGTCGGCGGTGGCCACGGTCTTACCGGAGTTATCCACAAGGTAGGAGGAAATTGTGTAAGTTCCCGCCTGCTCATTGTGGAGGGCGCGCACGTCGGTCTCCACGGTGACGGCCACGTCGCTGTCCTCGCTGGTGCGGTCGTCAAACTGGGTCTTCACGAAGAAGTCCCGGATTTCCACCTCGTCCTTGGAGTACAGGTACACATCACGGTAAATACCGCTCTGGCGGATGAAGTCCTGGTTCTCCAGCCAGCTGCCGATGGACCAACGGAACACCTTCAGAGCGATGGTGTTCTCACCCTCGGTGAGGTAGGGGGTGATGTTGAAGTCGTGGGCGGTGAAGGCGTCGGTGGAATAGCCCACCTTCTGGCCGTTGACATACAGGTAGTAGGCGGACTCCACGCTCTGGAAGGAGATGAACACATCCCGTCCATCCCAGTTCTCAGGCACCTCAAAGCTGGTGCGGTAGTAGCCTACGGGGTTGTATACGGTGGGGGCATGGGGGTCCCCATAGTTGACGGGCTCAAAGTTGCTGAACCAGGGCAGAGCATGGTTGGTGTACATGGGCTCGTCATACTTAAAGGTACCGTCCTCATTGCGGTAGGTCTGCCAGGCCTGGGGCACATACTCAGGCTGGAAGGCATCCCCGGTGTAGTCCTTGGCCAGATAGGTCTCGTCTACCTTCTTGGCCTCTTCGGGGGTCTTCACCAGGGCGAAGTCCCAGTCCTTGCCGGACAGCAGCATGTAATAGTCCGAGGTCTCAGGACCCACGTCGTCCAGCACGGACTTCTCCGCCGCCAGAGCGGTGGCGGTGTCCTGATAGGAGATGAACTGGCTCTTGGCCCGCTCACGGTTGATGCCGATGACTTCGCTCTGGTCGTACCACTCGTCACCGGAAATGTTGGCGGTGCCATCCTCATTGAAGCGGATGCTGTTCTGGTAGTGCTCCTCCCGCATCTCCAGCACGTGGTCATAGACCTCCGCGCCGGAGTATCCGGCAGCCAGGGCTGGGGCCACCAGTCCAGTTGCCAGGAGCGTTGCCAGGGTTGCAGAGATGGTGCGTCGCAAGTTTCGTTTCAACGCTGGTTTCATGTTCTACATCCTCCCTTTCATGATCCTGCGGTTTCAGCGGAGGTGCCTGGAATTTGTCCACACACACGCCCGCTATTTTCACCATCATACCAAAACCGCCCCCTGGATTCAACCCATCTTTTAGATATTTCGCTACATTCCACTGGTAATCTTTTCCCGAAACCGTTTTTTTTGACACCGATTTGTTCCCCCCTTTTGAATTTTTATTAAAAAATAAGCGGGAATGGATGCCTGTGGATTCCATTCCCGCCGGGAGAAAAATTTTCAGTTTCTTTTCAGCTTTCTGGGGAAACCAGGGCCAGCAGATCGCCGGGATTGTCCAGAATATGGGTGGCATGGTCCACGTTTCCATAGTCCACGCCATTCCAGGTGGCGTAGGCAAAGTCGATGCCTGCGGCCTGGGCGGCCTTGCTGTCCGAGGGGGTGTCGCCCACGTACAAAACCTGGTCCGGTTTCAGGTCCATACGGCGCAGGCACTCCAGCAGGGGGTCGGGGTTGGGCTTGTGGAGCTGGGTGTCCTCCTCCAGCACCGCCGTCTCCATGTATTGGTCCAGGCCGTTGCCCACCATGTCAATCTGGTACTGGGCCCGCATTTTGGAGGACACCACCGCCTGGCGTATCCCCAGCTGCTGCAATCTCTTCAGGGTGTCCACCATGCCGGGGTAGGGGGTGGCCCCCTCCGGGTACTCGTTGACGTAGCGCACCCAGCGCTGATAGGTGGCCTCGGGGTCCTGGATGCCCAGCTCGTCCATGACCTTCATGCCGGGGTAGGCCATGAATTTCACCACGTCGGCCAGGGTGCGCTCCTCTCCCAGCTCCTCCTTTATAATACGAAGCAGGGGGTACATGTTCATGTTGACGGTGTTGAGTAGGGTGCCGTCGATGTCGTAGAGCACCGCTTGGTAGGTTTTCATAACGTCCTCCTTGTGAAAAAGGTGCAGTCTTACGGCTGCACCTTTTGAATGAATAGGGAATAACGAATAATGAAGCATGCAGGCCCTTCAGTTTCTGCCGCACCCAAAGCCTCCCTCAGGGAGGGAGGTAGGCCGACGTAAGTCGGCTCGGAGGGAGCTTGTAGTAGGCACCTGAGGGCATTGGCGCAATGGGCGGAGTCTGCCAGAGTGGCCGGAACGTCTGGTAAAGGTCTGCGCTCTGTTCTGACCTGTCGGTACAGCCGCCCGCTTGCTCCCTCAGTCACCTTCGGTGACAGCTCCCTCCCGGAGGGAGCCAAAGAGCATGGCCCTTAAGTCTCCACCATAAATCAAAATCCGTGCCGCTTGCGGCACACCACAATGATTCATTATTCATTCTTCATTTTTCATTTTTTACGCTTCACTGCCACTCTGTGGCTTTTTGCGTCTATGGTGGGGCCGACTGCGGCGGCGCTTCTCGCCGCCCTCTCCGGCCTGGTTCTGGAGCTGCTGCTGAGGGGCGGGCTTGGGCTTGGCCTGCTGCTGGAGCTTCGGCTGGGACTGCTTTTGCCCCTGGCGGGGCGGCTGTCCGCCCTTCTGGGCCTGGGGCTGCTTGGCGCCGCCCCGCTTGCTGGCCCCGCCGCCCTGCTGGGGGGCTTTGGCCTTAGGCTGCTTGTCCGGCTGGGGCTGGGCCTCCTTCTTGGCTCCGCCGCCTCGGCGGCGGCGATTGCGGGAGGAGGACTTCTTCTCCTCGCCGTCCCCATTGGCCCCCATATACTGCTCCAACAGGGCCGCCAGACTGGCGGTGCTGCCCATACTGCGCTCCTCCTCGGGGGGAATGTAGCGCAGCTTCTCCAGCTCCTCCTTGGGGGGAGCCACATAGTCCTCGGGGCGCTTGCCCTTGCCAGAGCGCACCACCCGAATCTCGGTGGTACGGTAGGTCTTGGGCTGCTCGGTGGAGTCCTCCAGCCGCACCTTCACCTGCTCCCGCAGGAGGTTGACGGCGGTGACGTTGCCCACGCCGTCGGGGCACTCCACAAAGGACTCCTGCTTGGGGCACCGCTTCACGGCGTCCTCATAGGCCTCCTGCTCGTACTTCAAACAGCACATCAGACGGCCGCAGGTGCCCGAAATCTTGGTGGGATTCAAGGACAGGTTCTGGGTCTTGGCCATCTTGATGGACACCGGCTGGAACTCGTCTAAGAACTGGTGGCAGCAGAAGGGCTTGCCGCAGATGCCCAAGCCGCCCAGCATCCGGGCCTCGTCCCGGACGCCGATCTGCCGCAGCTCGATGCGGGAGCGGAAGATGCTGGCCAAATCCTTCACCAGGGCCCGGAAGTCCACCCGGCCCTCGGAGGTGAAGAAGAAGATGATCTTGCTGCCGTCAAAGCTGTACTCCACTTCCACCAGCTTCATGTCCAGGCCGTGGCGCTCCACCAGCTGCTGGCAGATCTTCATGGCCTCTTTTTCCTTGCGGTGGTTGTCCTGAATCTGCCTTTCGTCCTTCTGGGTGGCCAGACGCACCACGGGGCGCAGGGGCTGCACCACCACGTCGTCCCGGACCATGGCGTTGGAGCGGGAACAGGTGCCGTATTCCACCCCTTTTCCCGTCTCCACAATGACCCCGGCGCCCTGGGGGACGGTGAGGCCCTGGGGGTCAAAATAATACTGCTTTCCGCCCGCTTTGAAGCGGACTGCGATGATCTCTGTCATGGATGTTCCTCCGTCGTATATCGAAATCAGGCGAACAGGCGGGCGCACACCCAGCCCAGCACATGGCCGGCGCCAGGGTTGTACACCCCGTTTTCCCGGCACTGCTTCAAAATTTGCAGCAGCTTCACCCCGCGCTGGGGATGCTGGGCCAGCTGTCCGGCCACGCACCCCTCGGTGAGGGAGAGCAGCTCCAGCAGCTGGGCGCTCTTGGGCTTCTCCAGCTCCAGCGCGGTGAGCTGCTGGGCCACCTCCAGCTCGCTGCCGCAGAGCAGCAGCTGGGCCAGGGCCTGGGCCTTCTCCAGCTGCTGGGGGTCGGGCTGGTCCTCCTGGGGGGGCAGGGAAAGGGTCTCGCACCGACTGCGCACCGTCTCCAGCAGCCGCCCGGGCTGCTCTGCCAGCAGAAGAAAGGCCCCGTAGGCAGGGCCGTCCTCCAGGCTTTTCAGCAGCGCATTCTGGGCCGCCGGGTTGAGGGCGTCGGCGGGGTCGATGATATACACCTTCCGGGCCCCCTCATTGGGGGTGACATAGAGATCGGCCCGGAGGGTCCGGGCCTGATCTACGGTAATTTCCCGCTTGTCCGCCAGGGTGGTCACCCACTGCACATCCGGGTGGATGCCGCCCTGTACCTTCCGGCAGGGACGGCACACGCCGCAGGGCGCAGGTTGGCCAGTGCACAGATAGGCCGCCGCCATGCGGCGGGCCAGCTCCTGGCGCTGCTGCTCACTGCCTCCGGTGATGAGATAGGCGTGGGAGAGGGTCTGGGGCAAGTCCATCACAGCCGTTCAAACCGTTCCACATCCACCACGAACACGGTGGCGCCTCCCACGGTGACCTCCACCGGCATGGTGGGGATGTACCCATAGGTCATCTCAGAGGCGGTGGGGATGAGCTGCTTGCGGCTGTGAGAGTACTCCCGGATGATGTCCATCACCGCCTGCACCTTTTCGTCCTCCACGCCGATGAGCAACGTCACGTTGCCCGCCATCAAAAAGCCGCCGGTGGTGGACAGACGGGTGGACGAAAACCCTTTCTTGGACAGGTTCTGGGTCACGGTACCCACGTCGTCATGGTTGATGATAGCAATGATCAATTTCATAGGATCTCCCCCTTACGTTGAGTCAACGATGGACCACTTTGATACTACCAGTATTATATCCTATCTGGGCCAAATAGGCCAGATGTTTTTTGTCTACTTTTTCACCAGGGGCCACCACGGGAATGCCGGGGGGATAGGGGGCCAGCTGCTGGGCGCACACTTCCCCCTCCGCCTGGTCCCAGGCCACCTCCTTGGTGGGGGCAAACAGGGCCTGTCGGGGGCTCATGAGCTGCTGGGGCGGCAGGGGCGGCGGGGGCAGAAGTGAGGCCCCGCCCAGGTCCACCCCCTCCAGGGCAGCGGTGAGGGCGGCCACCGTTTGGGGTCCGTCGGCACAGGTGAAAATGAGCACCACGTGGCCGGAGTCCGCCATCTCGTAATAGATGCCCCGGTCCATGAGGGTCTTGGCCGCCCCATAGCCATCCCTACAGTTCAGCACCAGCCGGGTGGGGTCCAGCTCCACACCAACTGGGCGCAGGGCGGGGAAGGAGGCTCGCAAGTTTTCCACAAGCTGCACGGTTTCTGTGTAAGCTCGCCGCCCGTCCCCCTCCAGGTAGTCCCGCACCACATCCAACGCCGCCATCATCACATAGTTGGGGGAGGAGGTGCCGTAGAGGGAGGCCGCCCACCGCAGCTGGTCGGCGGTGTACCCCTGGGCCAGCAGCAGGGCGGTCTGGCCGGGGGCGGGGAGGGTCTTGTGGGCGGACACCACCACCACGTCGGCATACCTGTACCCGGTGTATCCCAAGAAGGGCAGGTGGGCCCCATGGGCTCCGTCCACCATGAGCTTGGCCCCGTGGGCGTGGCACATGGCGGAAATCGCGGGAATATCCGACAACACGCCGTAATAAGTGGGCGAGGTTATACACACCGTTTTGATATTTGGGTGGTTTTTTAGGGCTTGGGCCACGTCCTGGGGCTGGATGGGCCCGGTGACACCCTCCTCGGCCAGCCAGGGGCGGGGGAGGTAGTGGGGGGTGAGGTCTAAGAGGGCCAGGGCGTTGAACACGGAGCGGTGGGACCCTCGGTCCAGCAGCACCTCGCCGCCCGTCCCGGCGGTGAGGGCCAGGGCGGCGTGGATGCCCTGGGTGGAGCCGCCGGTGAGGAAGAGGCAGGACTCCATGCCCACGGCTTTGGCCCACAGGGCCTGGGCCGCGGCGATGGGGTCGTCGGCCTCGGGGTCGAAGAGGTCCCCGGTGGCGGGGTGCTCGGTGACGTCCAGATGGGCGGGCCAGAAGTCCAGACCCGGGGCGGGGTGGCCGTGGTGGCCGGGCATATCCAGGCGGGTGAGGGGGAGCTGGGACAGCTCCACCAGGCGGTCGTAGAGGGGGGTCATAGGGATCACATCCTTTTTCATGCTTTGCAGATTAGGCTCCCTCCGGGAGGGAGCTGTCAGCCGTCAGGCTGACTGAGGGAGCTTGCGGGCGGCTGTTTCACAAGCTTTGCACAAGGTAGAGACCTACACCGGACTTTCAAGATGCTCTGGTACACTCCGCCCACTCTGGAAATGCCCTTACGCCTCTGCTACAGGCTCCCTCCGTCACGGCTTGCGCCGTGCCACCTCCCTCCCTGAGGGAGGCGTTCGGGGTGCGGGGTAACCCCTTTGGCTCCCTCCGGGAGGGAGCTGTCAGCCGTCAGGCTGACTGAGGGAGCTTGCGGGCGGCTGTTTCACAAGCTTTGCACAAGGTAGAGACCTACACCGGACTTTCAAGATGCTCTGGTACACTCCGCCCACTCTGGAAATGCCCTTACGCCTCTGCTACAGGCTCCCTCCGTCACGGCTTGCGCCGTGCCACCTCCCTCCCTGAGGGAGGCGTTCGGGGTGCGGGGTAACCCCTTTGGCTCCCTCCGGGAGGGAGCTGTCAGCCGTCAGGCTGACTGAGGGAGCTTGCGGGCGGCTGTTTCACGAGTTTTGCACAGGGTAGAGACCTACACCGGACTTCCAAGATACTCTGGTACACTCCGCCCACTCTGGAAATGCCCTTGAGTCTCTGCTACAGACTCCCTCCGTCACGGCTTACGCCGTGCCACCTCCCTCCCTGAGGGAGGCGTTCGTTCGGTGCACACCTGATGGATTTTTGCACACACCGCGTCAAACTGCTGATGGATCTCCAGATTGGAAAACCGCAGAATGGTCAGTCCATACGCTCTTAAGGTCTCATCCCGCTGCCTGTCTCGCTCTTTTCCTTCTTCTTCATAATGCTGGGAGCCGTCCAATTCCACCACCACTTTGGCCGAGTGACAATAAAAGTCCACAATATAGGAACCAATTACCTTTTGCCGTTGAAATCGCAGGGGGTATGCTCTGAGAAAATCATACCACAAATGCCGCTCCTGAGGTGTCATCTCCTTACGCAATGTTTTTGCATGCTCAATGAGCCGTTTCTCATACGCCAGGGACATTCTGATCGCCTGCTTTCATAATACAACAATGGCCTGCCGTGGACTTCCACAGCAGGCCATAAAATGGTTGATCTCTCAGCGCTTCTGAGGGGTGTAAGCCACAACCGTGCGGCGGTTGGGCTCGGTGCCGGTGGAATAGGTGCTCACACCAGCCACGTCCTGGAGGGCGGCGTGGATGACATGGCGCTCATAGGCGTTCATGGCCTCCAGGGTGATGTTGCGGCGGTACTTGACCACCTTGGCCGCGGTCTTGTGGGCCAGCCGCTGAAGGGCCTCCTCCCGGCGGGCACGATAGCCCTCGGCATCCACGTGGATGCGCACCCGGTGGCTGCGGCCCCGGTTGACCACGTAGCCAGTGAGCTGCTGGATGGCGTCCAGGGTCTCGCCCCGGTGGCCAATGAGGGCGCCCATATTCTCGCCCTCCAGCACCACCTGGTAGGTGTCCCCGTCCCGGGTCACCCGGGAAGTGGCCTCCACACCCATCTGGGCGAACAGGCCGGACTGGAAGCGGATGATGCCCTGAGCCACCTCGTCGTCCACAACTTCCACCACAGGTGTGGAAGTCTGGGCGGGCTGCTCCTCCACGCTCTGGGTTGCCACCACGGGCACCACCTTCTCCTCCACCACAGGGGCGGCGGGGGCAGGGGCGGGCTGCTCTTCCACCACGGGGGCCTCATCGGGGGCCTCGTAGGTGAGCTTTACCTTGGCGGGCACAGAACCGATGCCCAAAAAGCCGGTCTTGCCTCGCTCCAAAATCTCCAGAGACACATCGTCCCGGTCCAGACCCAGCTGGGCCAGACCCTTGGCAATGGCCTCGTCCTCATTCTTGCCGGTTACTTCAATAAACTTCAGCACGATGGTGCACTCCTTCCTTAGCCCTTGGGGTCTTGCTCTTCGCTCTCGGGGGCGTAGGCCTCCTCATACTCCCCATCCTGGTCCAGGTCCTGGTCGGCCTCCACGGCCTCGGGCACCACGGGGGGAATCACCGGGGTGGTGGTGTCCTTCTTCTCCACCACAGGCTCGGTCTCCTCCGGCTCCACATCCTCTTCCACCGTGTGGCGGACGGGGTTGGGGTCCACATAGGGGGTGATGGGGTAGCGGTTGGGGTCGTAGGCACGGCCACGGGCATAGGTACGCATACCCTCCCGGCTGGCGGTGACATCCACGCCCTTGCTCTTCTTCTCCTTGACCTTCTTGCCCTTGTTGGCAGCCAGAGCCTCCGCCTTGCGCTGGGCGGCCTGGCGGCGGCGCTCCTTCTCGGCCTCTTTGGCACGGGCGGCCTGCTCGGCGATCTGGCGCTGGGCGGCCTCATAGTCCTTCTTGAGCATCTTGCCGCAGATGACTTCCTGCACCATCATGAACAGGGAGTTGGCAATCCAGTACACACACAAGCCGGCGGGCATGGCAAAGCCGATCCACAGAGAGATCAGGGGGCTCATGATCATCATGGAGTTCATGCCGGCGGGCTTCTGGTCTGCGTTCATCTGGTTGGTGCGCTGGGACACGATCATGGACAGCAGGGACAGGCAGGCGGAGATGACGGGCAGCAGGAACAGACCCACGGAGTTGGGGGTGATGCCGCCGTCCCAGAACTTCCAGTTGGGGATCTGAGACAGATCCAGGCCGAGGAAGTTAAAGTTGATGACAAACATGCCGCCTGCGGACAGGCCAGCGGCGGTGACGGCCTCCTTGGCGGTGGCCAGGTTGCCGCTGTTCATGGTGGCGGCCAGGGTCAGCTCGCCGTAGCCGGAGCCGGCCACAAAGCCCTGCAATCCCAGGGCGTTGGCCACGGCGGTGGTGCCTGCATCGCTCAGACCCATCAAATACTTGAGGGGTCGGCGGATGATGGCATACAGAGGCATCAGGATGGCCAGAGGGATGAGGGACCAACCGCAGCCGCCCATGGGGCTGACGTTGTTGTCCGCATAGAGCTTGTTGACCTCCTGACTATAACGCTCCCGGTCATTGCCGCAGCGCTGCTGGATCTCTTTGACCTGGCTGTTGAGCAGATTCATCTTGATCATGCTCTTCTTGCCCTTCAAAGACAGGGGGAAGAGGATGACCTTCACCACCAGGGTAAAGAAGATCAGCGCCACGCCGTAGTTGTCGAAGACCCGACAGAAGGTCTCCAGCAACCAGCTAAAGGGCGTCATGAGGATTTGCCAGATATCCATGTGTTACCTCCTGGATAATCGAGTTTTTTTCGGTGGTACGGGGTCGTAGATGAAGCCTTTTTCCTTGTGAAATGGATGGCAGCGCAGCACCCGCCACGCCGCCAACAGCCCACCCTTGAGCGCCCCGTGGACCTCAATGGCCTGAAGGGCATAGGTGGAGCAGGTGGGAATAAAGCGGCAGCTGGGAGGCCGGGTGGGGGAGATGTTCTTGCGGTAATACCGCACCAGAAACAGCAAAATCTGTTTCATGCTCTCACTTCTCCACCAGATTCAGCTTGCGGCACAGCCGCACAAAGGACTCCTCCAGCTGTCGGTAATACGAGGAACCGGCCCGCACCCGGGCCACCACCACCAGGTCCACCCCCCGCACCAGCTGGTGCTCGTGGAGGCGGTAGATCTCCCGCAGGCGGCGGCGCAGCCGATTGCGCACCACAGCATGTCCCACCTTGGTGGACACGGTGAGGCCCAGCCGATTGCCGGGCCGTCCGTTGCGCCGCACGTAGATGGCCAGACGGCTGTCTGCGGCGGTGTTGCCCTTGCGGTAGAGACGGCGGAAGATGTGGTTTTCCTTTAACGATACCGTGTATTTCACAAAAAAACTCCCTTCATCAGGGTTGGAACATCGGAATATGACAGGCTCCCCGGGCCGCAAGGGGCCGAGTGAGCACAGATGGGAAGGTCTCCAGGAGACGTTGCCATCCATCCCAGAGGCATGAGGAAGGTCTCCATATGAATGTAGGGGCGAGGGATTACTCCCGCGCCCCTGCTTTATTCACATATATCCGATGTTGCCGCTGTTGCCACCATCAGTGGGTGAGACGGACGCGGCCCTTGGCACGACGGCGAGCCAGAACCTTGCGGCCGTTGGCAGTGGCCATGCGCTTACGGAAACCATGGACCTTGGAGCGATGACGCTTCTTGGGCTGATAGGTACGAACCATGCGGAAACACCTCCTGTACAGATTGGCAAAGCACAAAGCCCTTACGGGGGCTGTGCCGCCCTCCACAACATCCCGTGTGGGATGCGGTCGGTAAAATCAATGCGCTCAATAGCGCACACGAAATTATACCCAAATCTACCCCTTCTGTCAAGAAAAATTCCAATGTTTTTTCGCAAGAATTGGGTAACACAAGATGTTGTGGTGGTATTTTTTCCTTTTAACAACACCATCCGTTTTTCCTCAATTTGTGGAGAAAGTGTGGAAATTTTTCTGCTACAATATAAATATAGAATTGCCCTTTGGCGTTTTTTTTGATATAATGCTTGTTACCAATCCACAATGCTCATGCTCTCCTGCTTCCCCGGTGATACCCACCGGGGCTTTGGCGCTTGTCTCCAAAGTCCCGGCCCACGACCAGGGGAACGGTTTTTTGCGCCTTTGGGGCAATCTGTGTATGAGATGTGTGCCGCTACACCCACCGGAAGCTCTGGTTTCCCATTTAGCGGCCTGTTTTTCCGCACCCTAGGGCGTATCTGAAAACCAAGAAATCGCCGAATTTTCCACAAGCAACAGACAGATACAAGGCAAAAAGCGCAGGAATCCTGGGTGGATTCCGAGCATTTTTAACGCAGTAGCTGGCGTTGATGGTTGGAAAAGTCAATGATTTCGACTTTTCAGAAAGCCCCTAGGCGGAAGGCTGAAATACTCTCTTGTTTTGTTTGAGGAGGCTCATGCCATGAAGTCAGCTGCTGACGTATGGGAAAAAGTAAAGACTTTGATGGAGAAGGACATGACCGCCGTGTCCATCGAAACCTGGTTTGGAGACGTGGAGGCGGTGGCTCTGGATGAGAGCGGCCTCATTCTCTGCGTCCCCACCGAATTTAAGCGCAACATCATCCGCACCCGGTTTTTGACCGCGGTGGAAAACGGACTGCGGGAGCTGTTCTCCTTTGACGTGGCGGTGACTCTGATGCTCCCCGAGGAGCGGGACCAGTACCGCAAGGCCGGACCCACCCAGCCCGGGGACCCCGCCTTCCAGGAGTACACCTTCGACCGATTTGTGGTGGGCTCCACCAACAAATTCGCCTTCACTGCCGCCGTGAAGGTGGCCAACGAGCCGGGCGGTGCCTACAACCCCCTGTTCATCTACGGCCAATCCGGCCTGGGCAAGACCCACTTGCTCCACGCCATTGCCAACCGGGTGCGGGAAAATCACCCCAACTACCGGATTATGTACATCAAAAGCGAGGACTTCGTCAACGAGCTCATCTCGAATCTGCGCCACGGCAACGACATGCAGGGCTTCCGGGACAAGTATCGGACGGTGGACCTGTTTTTGATGGACGACGTGCAGTTCATCGCCGGCAAGGACTCCAGCGAGGAGGAGCTGTTCCACACCTTTAATACCCTGTATGAGCAGAAAAAACAGATCGTCTTCACCTCCGACCGCCCGCCCCAGGAGATGCTGCGGCTGGAGCAGCGTCTGAAGACCCGGTTCGAGCAGGGCCTCCCCGCGGACATTCAGCCCCCGGACTACGAGACCCGTATGGCCATTCTGAAAAACAAGTCTCTGGAGCGGGGCATTGTACTCCCCGACCCGGTGCTATCCTACGTGGCGGAAAACATCACCTCCAACGTGCGGCAAATTGAGGGCGTGGTCAACAAAATCATGGCCTTCCAGGAGCTGATGGGGGCCCAGGTGGATGTGGAGAACACCATCCGGGCGGTACGGGACATTCTCCGGGCCAAAGAGGACTTCCTGCCCTCGGCGGAGACCATCATCCAGGAGGTGGCCCGGTTCTACGAGCTGGACAGCGACGCCCTGCGGGGCCAGAGCCAGAACAAGGAGATCACCACCGCCCGTAACGTGGCCATGTATATTATTCGTGAGATGACCCAGCTGTCTCTGGCGGAAATCGGCCAGCAGTTCGGCGGCCGTCACCACTCCACCGTCCTCAACTCCATCAACCGGGTGGAGAAGATGATGAAGGACCAGCCGGAGCTGACCGAAATCATCCGGGACATCACCAACGCCGTCAATTCGGCCTGGTAAATCGGACAAAAAGCCCTCGGCAGAGTTTTTCCGCCCGCAGGCGGTCTGCAACCCCCTCCATGACATGCGTGCATGGCATGGAATTCAGCTTCCACAACTTCAACCGAGTTTTCCACAATCTTGCGGACTGTGGTGTGGAAGGCTGTGGAGGTCCCCTATGCCCCATGGTCCCCTATGGAGGCTGTGGAAGCTGTGTGGAAGTTTTCAAAACCCGGAAACCCTTGGGGCCGTAAGCGTTGTGGAAATCTCCACAGCTTCCGCACCCCCTACTGCCTACTACGATTTTTTTAACCTTTCCTCTCTTTTTGGCGGGGAAACGAGAAAGGATGCACACCATGAAATTTTCCTGTGAAAAAGCCATTTTACAGTCAGCAGTATTGATCGCAGGGCGAGTAGTCGCCACCAAAAGCACCATTTCTGCTCTGGAAGGCATCTTAGTGGAGGCCTCCACCGAAGGTCTGCGCCTATCTGGATACAATTTGGAAACCGGCATCATCACCCGGGTGGACGCCCAGGTCACCCAGCCCGGTTCTCTGATTTTGTCGGCAAGACTGTTTGGTGAGATCATCCGAAAGCTGCCCGACGACATGATCACCGTGTCCACCGAGGGAAATTCCGTCCACATTGCCTGTGGACCTACCTCTTTTGACATCATGGGCAGCCCCGCCGACGAATTTCCCGAGCTGCCCGCCGTGGACGACGGCAGTTCCGTCACCCTGACCCAGTCCGCCCTCCGGTCCATGCTCTCCCAGGTGCTCTTTGCCGTGAGCACCAACGAGTCCCGGCCCGTCCACACCGGCGCCCTCTTCGAAGTGGAGGACACCACCCTGACTCTGGTGGCGGTGGACGGCTACCGCCTGGCCCTGAGAAGAGAAACTTTTATCCGAAAATTTGGCATGAATACCTTCTCTTTTGTGGTTCCTGGTAACGCTTTGACCGAAGTGGAGCGCATCTGCGCCGACTGCGATGACGAGGTGATTGTCACCCTGGGTGACCGCCACGTCACCTTCCAGGTGGGTCAGACCCTGCTGGTATCCCGCCGTCTGGAGGGCGAATTCCTCAATTATCGCCAGACCATCCCCCAAAATAACCCCATTTCCCTGTATGTGGACACTTCCATGCTGCAATTGTCCATTGACCGCGCCTCTCTCATTATCAATGATAAGCTGAAGAGCCCCCTGCGGTGCAAATTTGAGGACGGCTCTCTGGCCATTTCTTCCAGAACCGCCATCGGCTCCGCCTTTGACCGCTGCCCCATCGCCGGAGACGGCCAGGGGCTGGAGATCGGCTTCAACAACCGGTATTTAATGGAAGCGGTGAAGGCCGCCCCCGCCCAGGAGGTGCGCATGGAGCTGGGTACCCCCACTTCCCCCTGCCTGCTGCTGCCCAAGGATGGGGAGCCTGATAACTTCCTGTATATGATCTTGCCGGTGCGGCTGAAAGCAGGTGAATAAATATACACCGATGGTGTATATTTAAATGAAGAGTGAATAGTGAAGAATGAAGAATGCAGGCCCTATGGCAGCCGCATTCCCAAAGGCTCCCTCCGGGAGGGAGCTGTCAGCGCAAGCTGACTGAGGGAGAAAGCGGGCAGTGCACCTCCTGGCATGTACAAGGCTAAGACCTCCACCGGATTTCCCGGAAACTCTGGATGGCTCCGCCCACTACGGCATAGCCCTTGAGCCTCTGCTACAATCTCCCTCCGTCTGCCCTACGGGCAGCCACCTCCCTCCCTGAGGGAGGCTTTGGAGATGTGCGGCACACCACAATTATTCATTGTTCATTTTTCGTTATTCATTTGGCGGTTTTAAGGAGAACTGATATGAAAAAGGATAGCATTACGATCACCACCGAGTTCATTAAACTGGACTCTCTTTTGAAGTTTGCCAACGCCGTGGCCACTGGCGGTGAGGCCAAGCAGATCGTCCAGGACGGTCTGGTGAAGGTCAACGGCGAGACCTGCACCATGCGGGGCAAGAAAATCCGCCCCGGCGACGTGGTGGAGGTGGATGGGCAGCTGGAGCTGACGGTGGAATGACCGTCCAGCGGCTCACCTTAGAGCACTTCCGCAACTACACCCACCTGGAGGCAGACTTCCACGGGGGAGTCAACGTCATTGTGGGGGAGAACGCCCAGGGCAAGACCAATCTGTTGGAGGCCATCGGCTATCTCTCCTCGGGCGGGTCCCACCGAGCGCGGAACCACCGGGAGCTGGTGCAGTTTGGCTGTGACCGGGCCCGGGTGACGGGGCAGCTGTGGAACGGCCAGCGGGAGCTGGTGCTGGATGCCCAGCTGCCCGTGGGGGCCCGGCGGAAGTTTACCTGCAACGGGGTGGGGCTCAAGACCCTGGGGGAGCTGTCGGGGCTGCTGCCCTCGGTACTCTTCTGCCCGGAGGACCTACACCTCATCCGGGAGGGGGCCGGAGTGCGGCGTCGGTTGTTAAACGACTGCATCTGTCAGCTGCGCCCCCGGTATGCCATGGCCCTGTCCAACTATCGGCGGCTGTGGGAGCACAAGACCCGGATTTTGCGGGACTGCGGGGAGAAGCCCTCGCTGATGTACGCCCTGGACGCCTTTTCCCAGCAGATGGCGGAGTATGGGGCCATTTTGATTCACTACCGGGCCCATTTTGTCAAGCGGCTCCAGGAGACCGCCCCCGCCATCCACGCCGACTGTTCCGGGGGCGGGGAGGTGCTGGACCTTCATTACCACACCGTGTCCACCGTCACCGACCCCTTAGCCGCCCCCAAAGTGATTTTGGAGCAGCTGCTGGACCACATGGAGCGCCACAAACAGGCGGAGATTCACAGCCGCAGCTGTCTGTCCGGGCCCCACAAGGACGACCTGGTGCTGGACATCAACGGCCAGTCCGCCAAGGGCTTTGCCTCCCAGGGGCAGACCCGCACCGCCGCCCTGGCCTTGAAGCTGGCGGCCCGGGACATCATGTTCCAGGACACCGGGCAATGGCCGGTGCTGCTGCTGGACGACGTGCTCTCGGAGCTGGACCGGCGGCGGCAGGAGTTTGTCCTCAACCGCATCCCCACGGGACAGGTGTTTATCACCTGCTGCGAGGTGGAGAAGGAGGAGCTTTTGGAGCAGGGCAAGGTGTTTCACATCTGCCAAGGGGCATTACAGGAGGAGTAAGGGCTGTGTATCTGTATATGGGACAACAAGTCATGGTGCCCGAGGAGGACCTGGTGGGCATCTTCGACTTGGACAACACCACCTGGTCCCACCGCACCCGGACCTTTTTGGACCGGGCCGAGGAGGAGGGACGGGTGATCTTTGTGGGGGAAGACCTGCCTCGCTCCTTCATCCTGTGTGAGACGGAGGAGGGGGAGGAAGTGGTGTTTCTCTCCCAATTTAGCGCCACCACCCTGGCGAGAAGAGCCTCCATGGCCCCATGGGCCATGAAGGCCAGTGAATAGTGAAGAGTGAAGAGTGAAGAAGTAAGGTGTGCCGCCATGCGGCACGGATTATGGCTCCCTCCGGGAGGGAGCTGGCTGCCCGTAAGGGCAGTCTGAGGGAGCAAGTGGGCGGCTGTACCTACAGGTCAGCACCGAGCGCAGACCTCCACCAGCCTTCCCGGCCACTCCGGTTTGTTCCGCTCATTGCGTCAGAGCCCTTGGGTGCCTACTACAGGCTCCCTCCGTCATGGCTTACGCCATGCCACCTCCCTCCCTGAGGGAGGCTTGAGGCTGGCAGTCACCGGAGGATTCGCTTCCGGCGGCGGGAACGCCGCACACTCCGGGGTAGGCCCGGACGGGGAGACCGCCAAGTTGTAGGGCCAGCTGCCCAAAGTGGCCTGGTGTGGTGGCACAAACAGGGGCCACAGCAAGGGTGACGGGCCGAACCTAGCCTTGACGCAGTTCCAGCCCCGTACCCCAGGGAGGTTCTTAGGGGGGAACGCCCTAAGCGGGTTTTGGTACCTTTTGCCCGCTCAAAAGGTACCCCCAGCGGGGAGCGTCCCCACCAGGCTGGCAGGCCGGGCCCCCTGGCCGAATAGACAGACGACACCTGAGTTCTCCTCTTTGAGGAGGAGAACATGACAGTTTTTATATAACCACTGAACGTTTTTCGGGAGGAACTAGCAATGTCAGAACATATGGAACACAGCCCCACCGCCGTGGAGCACGCCTACGGCGCGTCCGAGATCCAGGTCCTGGAGGGGCTGGAGGCGGTCCGCAAGCGGCCGGGCATGTACATCGGCTCCACCTCGTCCTCCGGTCTCCACCACCTGGTGTATGAGATCGTGGACAACGCCATCGACGAGGCCCTGGCCGGGTACTGCGACACCATCACCGTGGAGATTCTGGACGGGGACATCATCCGGGTCACCGACAACGGCCGAGGCATCCCCGTGGACATCCAGCCCCAGACCGGGCGGCCCGCCCTGGAGGTGGTGTACACCGTGCTCCACGCCGGCGGCAAGTTCGGCGGCGGCGGCTACAAGGTATCCGGCGGCCTCCACGGCGTGGGCGCCAGCGTGGTCAACGCCCTGTCTGAGTGGCTGGAGGTGCGGGTGCACAAGAACGGGAACATCTACGAGATGAAGTTCTCCCGGGGCAACATCACCCAGGAGATGACCATCATCGGCACCACCGACCACACCGGCACCGAGGTGGTGTTCAAGCCCGACCCCGAGATGTTCGAGGACACCGTGTACGACTACGAGATTCTTCACAAGCGGATGCGGGAGCAGGCCTTCTTGAACGCCGGCATTCACATCCTCATGGCCGACCGCCGCTCTGGCCAGGAGCAAGAGGAGTCCATGTGCTACCAGGGCGGCATCCGGGAGTTTGTCACCTACATCAACAAGAACAAGACCGCCCTGCATGAAGAGGTCATCTACATGTCGGGCACCAAGGACGACTCCATGGCGGAGATCGCCCTGCAATACAACGACAGCTACAACGAGATCATCGTCTCCTTTGCCAACAACGTGCACACCCCCGAGGGCGGCATGCACGAGGAGGGCTTTAAGCGGGCCCTCACCAACGTGCTCAACGCCTACGGCAAGAAGGCGGGCCTTCTCAAGGGAGACGACAAGGTCTCCGGCGAGGACTGCCGGGAGGGCCTGACCTGCGTCATTTCCGTCAAGCTCACCGAGGCCCAGTTCGAGGGCCAGACCAAGGCCAAGCTGGGCAACAGCGAAATCCGCACCCTGGTCAACGCCGTGGTGTCCGACAAGCTGGAGCAGTTTTTGGAGGAGAACCCCGCGGTGGGCCGCACCATCCTGGAAAAGGCCATGATGGCCAACCGGGCCCGAGAGGCCGCCCGCCGTGCCCGTGAGAATATCCGCCGCAAGAACGCCCTGGAGGGGGCCACCCTCCCCGGCAAGCTGGCCGACTGCTACGAGCGGGATCCCGCTTTGACCGAAATCTACATCGTGGAGGGTGACTCCGCTGGCGGCTCTGCCAAGCAGGGCCGAGATTCCCGCTTCCAGGCCATTCTCCCTCTGTGGGGCAAGATGCTCAACGTGGAGAAGGCCCGGGCGGACAAGGTGTACGGCAACGACAAGCTCACCCCCGTCATCACCGCCCTGGGCGCTGGATTGGGGGACGAGTTCGACGAGGAGAAGCTGCGCTACCACAAGGTGGTCATCATGGCCGATGCCGACGTGGACGGCGCCCACATCCGTACCCTGCTTTTGACCTTCTTCTTCCGCTTCATGCGCCCCCTCATTGACCGGGGCTATGTGTACGCCGCTGTGCCCCCCCTGTACAAGCTCACCCGGGGCAAGGTGACCCGGGTGGCCTTCACCGATCAGGAGCGGGACAAGATCTCCGCCGAGATGCGTGGGGACAACCCCAACGCCAAGGTGGACATCAGCCGCTTCAAGGGCTTGGGCGAGATGGACCCCCACGAGCTGTGGGAGACTACCATGAACCCGGAGACCCGTACCCTCAAGCGCATCACTCTGGAGGACGCCGTGCGGGCCGACGAGATCTTCACCCTGCTCATGGGCGAGAAAGTGGAGCCCCGTCGGGAATACATTGAGCGCAACGCCGACAAGGCCATGAACCTGGACTATTGAGGAGATTGCATCCATGGCAAACAAAGAAGATTACCAGAGTCGGGACATTACCTTTCCCGACCAGAAAATTGTAGAGATCAATTTGGAGCACGAGATGGAGAACGCGTACATCGAGTACGCCATGTCCGTCATCGTGGGCCGTGCCCTGCCCGACGTGCGGGACGGCCTGAAGCCGGTGCACCGCCGCATCCTCTACTCCATGTACGAGAGCGGCCTGACCAGCGACAAGCCCTTTAAGAAGTCCGCCACCTGCGTGGGCGACGTGCTGGGTAAGTACCACCCCCACGGCGACGCCTCCGTGTATGACGCCATGGTGCGTCTGGCCCAGGACTTCTCCATGCGCTACCCCCTGGTGGACGGCCACGGCAACTTCGGCTCCGTGGACGGCGACCCCCCGGCCGCCTACCGTTACACCGAGGCGAGAATGTCCAAGATGTGCAACGAGATGCTCCGGGACATCGACAAGGACACCGTGGACTGGGACCCCAACTTCGATGAGTCCCTGAAAGAGCCCCGGGTGCTCCCCTCCCGGTTCCCCAACCTGCTGGTCAACGGCTCCTCCGGCATCGCCGTGGGCATGACCACCAACATCCCGCCCCACAACCTGCGGGAGGTCATTGACGCCACCATCTGCGTGCTGGACAACGAGAACGCCACCCTGGACGACCTGATGGAGCACATCAAGGGCCCCGACTTCCCCACCCGGGGCGTCATCATGGGCCGAGCGGGCATCCGGGCCGCCTACGCCACCGGTAAGGGCCACATCAAGGTGCGGGCCCGCACCGAGATGGAGGAGTTCGGCAACGGCCGCACCCGCATCATCGTCACCGAGCTGCCCTA
>NHCFR05603__coassemble_527_pt1 | contig 26334 bp, 32 predicted proteins | sample NHCFR05603__metabat2_high_PE_050 | metagenome-assembled genome bin NHCFR05603 | reverse complement strand
GTTTAACAGCATGGGACGGAATCCCCCAAGACACACCAAACTTTTTAACCCCTTCAATCCGTCCTTCTGCACAGTATTTCTGCACCATACGATTGGAAACTCCCCACTTTTTTGCAGCTTCTGTTACAGTGATATACTCCATGAGGCCTTCCTTTCTCCGCGAGAATTTGTATTCGCACTTGCGCACACTTTTCCAAAAATCCAGCTTTTGTGTTTTTAAGAGAAAAGCAAACGTTTTCAGCCGCTATTCTTATGATATCTAACGATTGCTTTCAGTTTTCTCATCATATCCCAGACCTTCATTACAGTCGCTATTCCGTCACAGGTATTTTCCCAAAGCCACAGGGATCGCTAAAAAGCACAACCCATCCACGGGCCAGCGCACTGATAATCTTCTGTTTCAACGCCCGAGGTATGATAACAGTATGCGCCATGCGCTGCACTCCCTTTCTTTGCATGGGTTTTATTATATTTTACCACTTGTTTCTATCTCCTGTAAATCACCCGAACGTATGATTTCAGTGGTACAACGAAGTTCCTTCCAACCGCCAAAAGGGCCTGGCGGAATACAACGCATCCACCAGGCCCTTTTCTTTTCTTGTGCGGTTTATTGCTTACTTCAGGCCGTTCTCATAGGCCTCGATCATCTTCTTGACCATCTGACCGCCCACAGAACCGGCCTGACGGCTGGTGAGGTCGCCGTTATAGCCGGCCTTCAGGTTCACGCCCACCTCGTTGGCAGCCTCCATCTTGAACTTATCCATGGCCTCGCGGGCACCGGGAACCACCAGCTTGTTAGAACTATTGTTGCTAGACATATTGTTGTCCTCCTTCAAACTTGTGTTGGATTTGGAATCCGAGCATAGTTTGAGCAGACAGCGTTTTTCTATTCGCCATTTTATCTGGAAAAATTCAGCATTCAAAGCAATGGTTCTATGGGTATATGGGCTCTATTTAGTCCCCCTGTGTCAGCAGTGCGAAGATATTGGTTTTCCCCACAGTCCGCACGGCCAGCGCACAGCCTGCCAGATAGCACAGCACAAACACAGCAATCGCCAACCAAACCATGGGCTGTCCACTCCACACGGAGACAACCAGGCCGCTGACCAAACTGCCCATCAGGCACAGCCCCACCTGTTCCAGGAAGAAGGAGCCAAACACCAATTTCTTAGGTGCACCCATGCCCCGCATGATGGCAAACTCCATGCGTCTGCCGTTGACCATCAGCCAGGACACCACAAAGCCCAACACTCCCATCAGGATAAAAAGCACTGGGAACAGGATTTGTCCCAAGGTGATGTAACGGTTCAAGGCCTGCACCGTCTGGTTAAAGATGTGGTCATTGAGCACAACCGTAACTCGGTTGCTTCCATTGCTCCCCGGCTGGTTATATCCCTCCTGGGCGAGATATTCCCGGAACGCCTCCAGATGATAGGCCGAGCCCAAGGTAAAACAAGCGCTGGGGAAGCTGCCAGAGGGCGGAATGCTGTCCCGCTGGTCCTCGGTATCCCAAGGCGGCAGACACCAATAGCTCAGGGGTAAATAGAGATTATCCTCTCCACCCGCTGGGTTGAAGCTGCCCACAATTTTCACCGGGACTGCCCCATTCAGCATCTCACAGTTGACTGGGATCTCATTCCCCAAACTCAAGTTTTGCTCCTTCATCCAGCGTTCACTGGCCACACAGGGCCATGGCGTCTGAGACCAGTTCTCGTGATAGCTGGGATCGGCCAAGAAACTCTCGTCCCACCCCTCCAGCCAGGTAACGTTCGGTACCTCTCCGTAGATAAACTCCGGCGCAACTTGCAGCCCGTTGAGGAATACCATGGAGGACTGGTCCTTGATCCAAGCCTCTTTGCGGTCTGCCCCATAGTCGTTGTTGGCAAATTGGGGCATCTCACCCTCCAGCCAGTAGTGATAGGTGACGTTGACTTCGATGGAAGAGAGCATCCCGGAGTTCCAAATCTTCCACGGATTGGCCAAGACCAAGCCCGTGTACTGTCTTCCGTTGGTGGAGGTAAACTGGCCTGTGATGGTGGTGTTCTCATAGAGGGTGGCTCGTTGATCCGCCCATCCTTGGGCAGTGGCCATCAAAAAGCCCAGGAACGCAGACAACACCAGAGAAACCACCGGCACCACCAAAGAGCGCCAACCGCCCCGGCGAGCAGAGAGATAGGCAAACCGCAGGGCACCCTTCCCTGCCACACTGGTGGTGCTCTTGGGCACCCGCACCCGGGTTTTACCACGGCGCAGGGTGTTCTTCCGCTGCGCCTGTCCCACAAAGGCCACACACAGCACCAGGGCCACACCAAAGACCACAACCCCCGCCACCAAGCTGGGCCACAGGGGCAGCTGGTGGACCATCTCCACATCCTTCGTGATGCCCAAGGCACCATTGCTATACCGCTGATCCGCGGCATAGAAGGCCGCAGCCGCTTTCAGCACCAGCTGCACCAACAATTGCATCGAGGCTGCAGAGATCACCATTCCTGCCAGCACGGCCACGCCGCACACCAGGGTGGCGCCGGACAGCAGCCACAGGCGAATTTTTCCCTTGGGCGTACCCAAAGAGGTCATCACATCCACTGCCTGCTGTTGCCGCCCCACAAAGAGGAACGCAAATAGGAACAGCACGGCCACCACACCGATCAGAGAGGCAAAGGTGACGCCCTGAGCTGTAGACTCCATGGCCTGCAAGGGCTGGGCTGCGGCAGAATACCCCTGGTCAAACAGGGTGATGCGCACCCCATCGGGGACCAGAGCCTCCATCTGTTCCACGGCCTCTACCGCCAGGTTGTTATCCAGCACAGCCCGGCCCAGCTGATAGCCAAAGAACGACGTCCGAGGAAACGCTTGCCCTCGGGACACCCAGACACGTCCCTCATAGGTCTCCGCCTGGTTGGCAATGCCCACTACCGTCCACGTTTGGGACTCGCCCGTCTCCTCCAGGGCGAAGGGGTCCTGCTGGGTCGACTGCATCATGGACAGCGGGAGGCTGTCTCCCACCTTCAAATTCAACTCCTCGGCAATGTCGTTGCTGATCACACACACGCCTTGCTCCCCCGCAGTGGGAAAGCGTCCGTCCAGAAGATAGAGTGTCCCCTGCTGGAAGGGCTCCAACGCCCCAATGTCATCGCTGGCGTCCACACGGATATAGTTGTTGCCCAACTCATACTTTTCCGCGTACTCAGCAAAAATCCCCTCGTGGAGCACCGGGTCATCATAGCTGTCAAACGCCACCCACGGAGACGCTTCACAGCCCTCATAGAAGTCCGTCACCACCATGGCTCGGTTGGAGCTTCCGCTGTCAAAGATTTCACCGTGCAGCAGATACCGTCCATCCTTCTCCGGAACAAATCCACTGTCTCCGGGATCAATCTGGATGGCAACGCCGCTCTTTCCCTCATAGGAGTAGAGGTTCTCGCCAATAATGCCAATGTAGCCCATATCTGCCATGTACAGGCCGGAGAGTTCCTCTGTCTCAGCATTATAACTGAAATAATTTCCTTGCTCAAAGAGAAACGAGATATCTTTGTTCATACCTCGGGTCTCGTCCACCAGGGTGATCCGAGTGCCCATCGTGCAATAGACATCGGGCAGGTTTTCTGTATCCACCGTTTCCGTAGACAGGTCCACAAAGGGAATGTTCTCCCAGATCTCACTGCCCAGCTTCACGGTGGCCGCACTGTTATTCGCATTCAGGAAAAGCAGGTAGTTGTCCGGCAAGTCATTGGAGGGCAGCACCCCCCACACCTGTTCTTGCTTGGCCACCAGATTGAACACCGCCACTACCAGTTGGTTCTCATAGGGCACGGTACTACCCCGACGCTGGTATCCATCCGAAAGTGCCATGCCCCAGCTGGTGGTCTCCCACAACTCCACACCGGGAACCTGATCAATATTTCCCAGCTGGTTCAATGCCTCCCGGGCGGCCTCGTCTGCTACATACTCCTCCGGGTACTGGTCTCCCATGTACTCCACCACAGCAATGGATGTGTACGTCTCCTCCATGCTCTGCAAGGTCAGGGTACAGTAGCTCCACAGGCCCAATCCCAGCCCCAACGACAACGTCAGGACAAAAATCAGGAGGGTGAACAGCACTGTTTTCCCTTTGGACCGCACTGTGCTGAGGATTCCGTTTCGAATAATCATCTGGCATCCTCCTTCAGCCCACCACCTGACCATCCCGCAACTCCAGGACGTCGTCAGCCTTCTGGGCCAAGGTGCGATCATGGGTGACAATGATGACGCAATATCCATCTTCATGGGCGAGCGATTGCAGAATCGAGAAAATGTTCTCACCGTTTGCGGTATCCAGATTTCCGGTGGGCTCATCGGCCAGCATGATCTTCGTCTCCATCCCCAGGGCGCGGGCAATGGCCACACGCTGCTGCTCACCGCCGGACAGCATGGTGGGATAGCGGTCCAATACCGTGGCCGGCAGCCCCACCCGCTCAATCAAGGCCTTCGCCTTTTCCAGCGCCTCTTTGGGGCTCATCCCCCGCAGCTCCATGGGGTACATCACGTTTTCCGCCACGGTGAGCAGCGGAAACAGCCGGAAATTTTGGTAGATCACCGCCACCTTCTCCCGGCGGTACGTCTCCAACTGCATCTGACTGGTAGCTACATCGTGACAGAGTACCTCTCCCTGGGTGGGCAAATCCAACCCGGCCATCAGGGAAAGTAGGGTGGTTTTGCCACTGCCCGACTTGCCCACGATGGCATACACCTTCCCGGCGTCGAAGTCCGCCGAGATATCCCGCAGGGCCTCTACCTTCTGATACTGTGTCTGATACGTGTAGTTGACATGTTGAATGCTCAGTGCATGCACAACAATTCCCCCTTTTCTCTCTATACACAGAGCTTACGCTCCATGCTCCACTCTCATAACAGGAAGGCGCACACTGCCCCAGGTCTGCTGAGGCCACTGCACCCGATAGGGCAGTTCCTCTTTCTCCAGGGTGAATGCAATGGCGTGTTCCAGAAAATCATGGCGCTGCTGCTTGTCTCCCATAGGCTCCACCACCGCCAGATCGGCGCTGTATGTGCCAGACACCAGGGCATCCGTGTCCAACGTCAGGGTGAGCCTCTGTTCCGCCGTTCCATCACTGGCAAACGGCTGAGATACCGCCGTGGCCACCGGTGTTCCCCGGGCATTGGCCACGGTCAGCCGAAGATGCAGCCCTTTTCTCGACTCTTTGCTGCTCAAATCCAACTGTAGGTTGAGCCAATGGTCCTTCTGGCTCACCCGCGCCCGCTGCATCCGCACCAGCTGCGCCGTTCCCTTCCGGGGCACATCGGTGAAATCATAGCTGTCTTGTACCGTCAGGCGCTGCATCATATAGTGGTCAATCCCCTGTTCCACGTCGCCGTCGTACACCACCCGTCCGCCGTCTAGCACAATACAGCGGTCACACAGGCTGCGCACAGTATCCATGTTGTGGCTGACATAGAGGATGGTCTTCCCCTGCTGCTGGGAGATCTCCCGCATTTTGTCCAGGCATTTCTTCTGAAATGCCATGTCTCCCACCGCCAGCACCTCGTCCATGAGGAAGATATCTGCATCCAGGTGGGCGGTGACCGCAAATCCCAGCCGGAGATACATGCCGGAGGAATACCGTTTCACAGGGGTATCCAGAAAGGTCTCACACTGGGAAAAAGCCACGATTTCCGGCAGTTTTTTCTGAATCTCCTGAGGCTTCATTCCCAGAATCGCACCACTAAGAAAGATATTCTCCCGACCGGTGAGTTCCCGGTGAAAGCCCGTCCCCACCTCCAGCATACTGGAGATTTTCCCGTTGATGTATATGGTCCCCTCAGTGGGGGCGGTAATGCGGGCCAGCAGCTTAAGCAAGGTGGATTTCCCCGCCCCGTTGCGGCCCAAGAGCGCCACGCGCTCCCCTTTATGAATGTCTAAATTGATGTCCTGTAAGGCCTGAAAGAAGGTGGGAGAGCCTCCCCCTTCTCCCTTGCGCCAGGCCTGCCAGCGCCCCTGGATGGTGGCCGCTCCGCTGCTCTTGCCCAGTCGGTAGGTTTTTCCCACGCCCTCCAGGCGCAAAACTGTTTCTGCCATGGTGTCCACCTCCCTCAGATGGTGTCAATAAACTTCCGCTGTGCCCGGTGGAACATCCACAGGCCCAGCACCAAAATGAGCACCGTCATTCCCACACTGATACAAATGGCACTCAAAGAGGCCGTCCCCGTGCCAAACCAAGCGCCACGGAAGCACTCTACCACGGGTGCCACCGGGTTGAGCAGGTACAGCCAGCGCCACTGCGCCTGAATTTGAGAGGCCGGATAGACCACCGGAGTGGCGTACATCCAGATTTGCAGGCCAAAGGTGACCAGCACCCGGATGTCCCGATAGCGCACGGTGGCGGCGGCTAAAATAAGGCCTGTTCCAGTGGCCAAGGCCAGAAGTTGAACCACCAATAGTGGTGTAGCCAGCACCCACCAGGTGGGGCCCCAGCCTCCGCCCTGCCTCAGCAGTACGCCATAGACCAGAAAGAAAATACCGGTCTGAACCAGAAATTGAAACTGTCTCGAGAGCACCACCGAAATGGGAGCGCACAGCCGCGGAAAGTAGACCTTTCCCATCAGCCCTGCGTGGTTGAGCAGCGAGTCTGCACACCCTGTGACGCATCCGGAAAAGTTCATCCACAGGATGTTGCCAGACAGGTAAAAGAGAAACTGTGGAATGCCGTCGGTGGATATCCCCGCAATGGTGCCAAACACCAGGGTCATCACCGAGCTGGACAGCACCGCCGAGATCACCAGCCAGATGGGCCCCAGCACCGTCTGGGCATACATGGTCTTTAGATTTCGCATCACCAGGGTTTTGATGAGGGTGCGGTACCCAGCGCTGCTTTTGTCATTGTTATTTTGGTGGGTTCACTCCCCAAACTCCACGCTTTCGTCGGGAATGTCGGTGCCCTCTGTCTCCTCGGAAGGCGTGGTCTCCTCGTCGGTCACCTCAGGAGTCTGGGTGGCTTCAGGTGCTTGGCTGTTCTCCACCTCAGGGCTGACCGCCTGGGTCTGGACTACCTCAGGGCTAGTTGTTTGCTCTTGGGGCTGGGGGCTTGTGCAGGCCGTCAGGCATAGAACAAACGTTAACATCCCCAACACCACGCCAAGCTTTTTTCTTGTCATCCTTCTCACTCGAAGTCAGTCTCCCCACCAGGCACATCCGGATTAGGGTCAACAATCACTCCAGATGTGCGCATGAGGTCCTCGTCCTCAAACTTGGTGATCTTCACTTCGGGCTCCATAAACAGCTTCTTCATAGGTGTTAGCTCCATACTCAATCATAATATTTTGTCCCTCTGGTCTGGCATAGTCGTCAGCCATCAGCTGTGAGCTGTCCCTAACTCCTTGATTTACCATCGGTACACTGGGATTTATCATACCCAGTCCCCCCTGTTTTGTTAAGCCGGAATTATCAGATTCCAAATTTTTGTGGTTTCACTCTGTTCCGCATGGCAGCAACCGCATAAATCCGCAGCATCCTATCTCAGACATTGGCGAAAAGCCCAAGGATTTATAAAAGGCTATGGTTTTGGGCGTGTCATCTGTGGCCAGTTCCATCTGCCGCACATAGCTGAATCGGTCCAACACCGCTTGCAGTAACGCCGCTCCAATTCCTTTTCTCTGATGCTCCGGGAACACCAAAATATCCTGTACAAACACGATGGTGTATCCGTCTCCCACAGTACGAATCAGCCCCACAAGCTGCCCATTTTCATATGCCGCAAGGGTCAAAAGAGAGTGTTCAAATCCCTGCCGCAATGTGTCCGGGGCATCGGTGTAGGCCGTCCAGCCTACGCTGGTATACAGAGGCAGAATTTCTTGTTCGTCGTAAGTTCGGTATTCTCTGATTTCCATGTCAGTAACCTCCAGTTTTTCGTTTTTGGATGTTACCTGTTCAGCGCAATCTCATTTCACACCCTCCATTTATTCATCCGGTTCGTCCAATACCCACGGCAACGTCACGAAAAACTCCAGGTCAAAATGGGGCTCTGGAAATCCCGGAGCACCATATGGGTACGGGTTATGGCCACACCCGCCCCCTCCCCAGGAATACTCCACAAGATCTTCCCGTTCTTTTTCCAGCATTCGACCTGCAACGCGATAACTAATCTCATACAAATGGCCTTTATCATTGTGGTCCAGTTCACACACATAGGTGGCCTTCTCCGGCACAATGGAGAATTTGTCCAGCAGTTCCATCATCGAAGGCAGAAGAAGCCTCTGTTTTGCCAACGCCAAAAAATTGCAGCAATGACCACATGTACACGGCCATTCTTCCGACTGGCTGTACCACTCTTTGGTGCGCTCCAAATCTATCACGACCTCAGAGCCCAGTATCTCTCCTCTGTATTGACTCATAAGTCACCTCCTGGATTTGCGCTGCTTACCGTGATGCAAATTATTTCTATCATTTTTAATATAGCACACACCACCAAGAAAGAAAAGCAGCTATCTTCCCTTGCCGCTCTTCCCAGGTACATATATAATAAAGGACAATCAATCCTGCATGGATACAAGGAGGGAAACTATGAACGTCACCTGCTTTGGCGACTCCAATACCTACGGCTATGACCCCCGCTCCTTTCTGGGTGGACGGTATGACCCAGATCACCGCTGGGTGGATATTCTGGCTGCGGAAACCGGCTGGACTGTGTACAACATGGGACAAAATGGCCGAGAGATTCCCACGTCTCTCCCTTTCCTTCCGTCTGATACCGATCTACTGATTCTCATGCTGGGCACCAACGACCTGCTTCAGGGTCTCAGCCCAGAGATGGCAGCGGAAAACCTGGAACGTTTTCTTCATAAAATGCCGCTTTTTTCTGAACAGATGTTGCTCATCGCCCCGCCGCCCATGGCCCTGGGAGAATGGGTGCCAAACCAGCGACTCATTGACCACTCCCGTACCTTTGCCCAAAACTGTGCCGCACTGGCCCAGCGACTTGGTATCCACTTTGCCAACGCTGGAGACTGGAACATTCCCCTGGCTTATGACGGCGTTCATTTTACCCAGGAAGGCCACAGAGTCTTTGCCGCCGGACTTTTGAACGTACTTTCCACACTCCCTTTCTGAAAAGGAATTGTCTTTCTCTTCAAAACACCGTATAATGGCCATAAGATACATCATAAAGGTGGGATTACAATCATGGCGAGAGTATCCACAAAAGAGAATAAAAATATTTACCACAAGACCCGGGAGGCACTGCATCTCACCCGAGAAGCGGCCAGCGAATTGCTGGAGTCCATTGCGCCGGAACGCATTGAGCGGATTGAAAACGAGCGCTGTTACCCCCATCCGGATGAAGTGCTGATTATGGCCAGACAGTACAAGCAGCCCAACCTCTGCAACTATTACTGTGCCAATCAATGCCCCATCGGGCAGCAATATGTGCCAGAAGTAAAGGTTAAGGAGCTATCCCAGATCGTTTTGGAGATGCTGGCCTCTCTCAACTCCATGAATAAGCGCAAGGACCGTCTGATTGAGATCACCGCAGACGGTATGATCAGCGATGACGAGCTGACAGATTTCATCTTCATTCAACAGGAGTTGGAGCGCATTTCTATCACGGTTGAAACCCTCCAGCTCTGGGCAGAGCAGATGCTGGCCACTGGCGCCATTGATGCCCAACAATACCACATGTGCAAGGAGCGGCTGGACAAGTCAAAGAATTAACCGTTCAAATTTTCTATGATTGGGGAAATAGACCACTTTAATTTGCGGTATCTGTCATGGTATCCGCTTCACCGGAATGGTAGAATATCTCCGTAACCGGAGATCGCACATTCTGAGATGTCCCCCCTCTATACGTGCATGGGAGCCGGTTGTTACACCGGTTCCCATGCATCATTCTCTCATATGTTTACCCTGAGGGCCTCACAGAATTGTGAGGCCCTTTTTGCACTCCCACAAAACACAGAAAGTAGGATGAACCACTGTATGGACGACGGCATAGGCACAAAAAACACACAACTACTCTGGATTCACTGGTCAAACCACGTCATATCCTTCCACGAAGAGTCCGGATATGAGCGACTGGAATTCCCTACCTATGAGAAAAAAATGGAATATGTTTTTGGAAAGACTTCCAATGGTTTTCGCATCCAATAACAAGCCCTCTGCAAAGGCACTTGCATTCTTAAAACGTGAGTCTACCGCAACTCCTGTTGCAGTGGCCTCACGTTTCTACCTTCTGGCATGGAAGTTACTTTCATAGCATTTCCGCCTTCTGTATGCTATAATGGCCGTGAGAATAAGGACAAAAGGAGGTATCTGCCATGGCCTTGGAGAACGGAGAATGGATCATGCGGGGACTGGAGTGGGACAACCCCTACCGCATCCGCAGTTGGCAGGAGCTCATAGACTGGGTGGATGAGGTGGGTTTTCTCCCCCTATTCAAAAATGAAATTGACGGTTTTTCTGTGGAAGAGCACACCTCCAACCTCTACTGGTGGAGTGGTGACCCGGAGCAAGACCCCTGGGAGTGGCGGAAGTTCATTGCCCGCAGTGGCCGTGTGGCCTACGGCAAATTCTTTGGCAAAAAGGCCGGGTTCATCTCTAAGGCCTGGTTCCCCCACTTCGCCAACTGGCGGCGGGACGGCTACGACTTTGATAGCCGCTGGGACGAGGAACTGGCCAGTCTGCGCCAGAAGCGCATCATGGACCAGTTTGCCACCCACGAGGAGCTGTTCTCCTTTGAACTCAAACGCCTGGCTGGATTCGGCAAAGGTGGCGAGAAGAACTTCGAGGGCACAGTCACCGATCTTCAGATGTACGGATATCTGCTGATTCGGGATTTCCGTCGTCGCCTGAACAAAAAGGGCCAGCCCTATGGATGGCCCGTCTCGGTCTACACTACGCCGGAGGCTCTCTGGGGCTACGAACATATCTCCTCTGCCTATCACCAGGACCCCAGCCAATCCAGACAGCTGATTTATCAGCAAGTACAGAGGAATTTCCCAGCGGCCACAGAGGCCACCCTCCACGCTGTCCTGAGCTGGGAGAAATGAAGGGAGCAAACCGACTATGATACGAGATATTTGCAAAGATGGGACCTTTCTGGCCCAGAAGGCAGAGCCCGCCACGGTGGATGACCTGTCCGTGGCCGCCGACCTACTGGAGACTCTGGAGCACCACAAGGAGGGCTGTGTAGGCATGGCCGCCAATATGATCGGCATCAACAAGCGCATCATTGCTTTTGACAACGAGGGCACCTACATGGTCATGTTCAACCCGGAGATCGTCAAGAAGTCTGGCCCTTACGATGCCGTGGAGGGCTGCCTCTCCCTCACTGGAACCCGCCCCGCCAAGCGGTGGAGTTCCATCAAAGTGCGCTGGCAAAACGAGAAGTTCCAGGAGCGGCTGAAAACCTTCACCGGCTGGACCGCTCAGATCATCCAGCACGAAATCGACCACTGCGAGGGTATTATCATATGAAAAAGTGTAAGATTACCGTCATGCGCATCACTCAATACCCAGACCTGATGGCCCAGTACGAGAATCCCATCTCCCACGCCTGTGACATGGAAGTGGGACAGGTCTTCATCGCCAACGGCTGGGAAAAACCAGAGGGCTTTTGCCAAAGCGCCTGGGACACCCTCTCCCCCTTCGTCCTGGCCCTGAGCCACGGGGCGGAGAATTTCTATGACGGCTGGATGAGGAACCCCAAGTCCGCCATGCTCTCCTGCAACGATGGCTTCCGTCCGGTGAGTTTTCTGGTGGAAGCCCTGGACGAAGACGCAGAGTGAGGAGGAATCACCATGTTTGAAAACGAAGGAACCGTGGCCACCGAACCAGGGATGAAAACTGCAATTTGCTACTATTCCCGGCACCACGGAAATACCTTGAAGGTATTGGAGGCCATGGCGCAAGAAGGCGAGGTAGACCTCATCGACGTGACTACTCGCCAGCTCGTCCGACTGGAGGAGTATGACTGTGTGGGCTTCGCCTCCGGCATCTACGGTTTTGAATTTCAAAAGGCCGTGGTGGAGTTTGCCCGACAGTATCTGCCCCAGGGCAAGCCGGTCTTCTTCGTCTATACCTACGGCGGGGCGAAAGGCACCGGCGCAAAAGCGGTGGCGGAGATTGCCCAGGAGAAAGATTGCCCAGTTCTTGGCGAGTTTTCCTGTAAAGGCTATGACACCTTCGGCCCCTTCAAGCTGGTGGGCGGTATCGCCAAAGGGCACCCGGACGCCGAGGATTTAAAGCACGCCCGCCAATTCTATCGAGCCATCCAAGAGACCTATCATCGAGGTGACCCGGTATGAAACTCGCCATTCTCTCCGACACCCATGGCCTGCTGCGGCCCCAGGTGGTAGAGCACCTGAAAACCGCAGGCGCCATTCTCCACGGCGGCGACATCAACAAGCCCGCCATTGTGGAGCAGCTGCAACAGCACGCTCCCCTCTACATCGTCCGGGGCAACAACGACAAGGAGTGGGCGGAAGACATCCCCCACGACCTCACCGTCACGTTAGAGGGAATCACCTTTTTCCTGGTCCACAATAAAAAAGAGGTCCCAGCGGACCTCTCCGGGGTGGATGTGGTGGTATTCGGCCACTCCCACAAGTATGTACAGGAGGAAAAGGGCGGCATTCTCTGGCTCAATCCCGGCTCCTGTGGTCCTCGTCGCTTCCACCAGGAAATCACCATGATGATGGCGGAGATCGAAGGTGGAGACATTCAAGTGGAGAAAATTGAGATTTCTCACGAGGAATCATAACCAAGCACAGTTTGTCTTCACACATGCAATTAAAAAGACAAGTAAATAAGGGGGCAGATGTTTGATTTCTTATGAGCCTCTATGGCGCACCATGAAGCAACGAGGTGCAACCACCTACACCCTGCAAGTAAAGGGCGGCATCAGCAGTTCCACCATTCGCCGCATGAAAGCTGGGGACTCTGTGTCCACCCACACGCTAGATATGCTCTGCAAGCTGCTGGATTGTACGCTGGACGATATTGTGGCATATCTCCCCGATGAAGAGGGTACACCCTGAGTATTTGAGGCGCACATGTCTCATATACTCAGGGTGTTTTTTCGTCCTTTGTCAGAAAAACGGGCAAACATTCCAGTTTCCCTTGGTAGCTTTTTTCTCGTGAGAACGGTATACTGGACATACAAGACACGGGAAACCAGGAGGAATACACCATGAGTTTGGGAAGCAGTTTATACCACGCCCGGAAAAAGAGCGGGCTGACTCAGGAAAATGTGGCGGAAAAGCTGGGGGTCAGCCGCCAGACCATCTCCAAATGGGAGACCAATGAGACGCTGCCCGACATTCGCCAGTCCAAGGGACTGGCTATGCTCTACCACATGACTTTGGATGAGCTCATCGAGTACGACTTTGACGAGCAGCAGGCCCAGCAGATGATCGACAGCGTCAGCGACGAGGCCCAGGCCCGCATTGACTGGAATAAGGTATGGAGCAAGAAATATCCGGTGTTAGCCACCTACCACAAAACCGTGCGCATCAACGACTACGCCCCTGCCCTGCAGGAAATGCTCACCCAGCTGCGGGTGGACTACGGCTACAACCACACCGACGCCCTACTGGTGCTCAAAGATATCCTGGCCCGGGTCTGGAAGGGGCAGATGTAACCCCTCAGCGGTGTCCGCCCCGCCGCCCATGGAAGTCCGCCTCAATGGCGTCCTTCCAGTGGGCATCCAAAGGGGCGCTGCACCGGACGGCACTCACCGCCTGGCTGATGGTCTCGTAGTTGAGCTGAGTGCCCTGACTATCGCAGTGGTAGTTTACCGCTCGGTCCGGGGCGATGCCCAGCTCCCCCGCTGTCTCCACGGCGTCCATGTTGGCCCCCAGGAAAAGAAACTCCCAGCCGTACCGTTTCTTTTGCCGCTCGATCATCTGTTTGACCTGCTGGGCGGAATAGCGGCGGCTGGCATTCTCCATGCCATCGGTGGTGATGACAAAAAGGGTGTGTTCCGGCACATCCTCTGGGCGGGCATACTTGTGGATGTTTCCAATATGATGGATAGCCCCGCCCACAGCGTCCAGCAGAGCGGTACACCCCCGGACGTAGTACTCCTTACGGGTGATGGGCTGGACCTCTCCCACCTTCACCCGGTCGTGGAGTACTTGAGTGCGGTCGTCAAAGAGGATGGTGGAGACAAACGCCTGGCCGGGCTCCCGCTTCTGCTTTTCCAGCATGGCATTGAAGCCGCCGATGGTGTCCCCCTCCAGCCCCTGCATAGAGCCGCTGCGGTCCAGAATGAATACCAACTCGGTCAAATTCTTTTTCATAAAAATCCCCCTATTCTGTGTCGTGGGTTTACAAGCACAGAATAGGGGAATTTTCGCTCTATGTGGTCGCCTGGAAAGCGACAATTACCTTCTCAGAATCTGCTCCATGGATTTTCCCTTGGCCAGTTCATCCACCAGTTTATCCAGATACCGAATCTCCCGCATCAGAGGGTCTTCCATGTCCTCCACTCGCACGCCACACACCTTGCCTGTGATGAGCGCCCGGTTGGGGTTCATGGCCGGGGCGTTGCGGAAAAAGTCGCCATAGGTGGTGTCAGACTGCTCCAACTGGGCAAGAGCCTCTGAGGTATATCCGGTGAGCCAGCTGGTCACCTGGTCCACCTCTTCCCGGGTCCGTCCCTTCTTCTCGGCCTTGCTCACCAAGAGGGGATAGAGTTTGGAAAAGGGCATCTGTGTCACATCGGCACGGGGCATGGTATCAACCTCCCAACAGGCTCTGATCGAAGGCGAACAGGGCCTCATTGATTTCAAAGATGTTGTAGTTTTGATGGGCTATGAAATACTCCACAATGATGTCAAACTTGCTGGCATGAGAGAAAGCAAAGCCGGCCTTTTGAAGCAGTTCCCGAGCCTCCTCCAGAGACAGCTCCAGGGCGATGGCAAAGGCCATGGCGGTGGGTTTGGATGGCTTATAGTGAACGTCCGAGCGAATCTTGGAGAACAGTTTGCGGTCAATGTTGGCCTTTTTATAGCACTGGGCGTCGGTGATGCCCCGCTCGTCAATTTTCCGCAGCAGCATCTGGGAAAAGCTCTCGTCCAACTGCCCCAAGGCCTCGTCCAGACTGAGGGGCGCCGAGGCGCACCACAGCTTTGCCTCCATGGGCACCTCTTCCAAGGACATATCCCAGCGGCTCTGGGTATGCTCGTCCACATAGTGGTCGTCAATGTAGGCGGCGATGTTGGAAAAGAGCTTACCGCCAATGGTATAGGCCGCCCGGTCGAAAATCACCAGGTAGACCATCATGTCATGGCTGAGCAAAAAGTCCCCAATGGTGTCCACCGCCACTTTGAGGGCCTGGTCTTTGGGGTAACCGTATGCCCCGGAGGAGATGATGGGGAAGGCCACCGTCTGGCAACCATACTCCAGCGCCAATTCCAGAGAGGAGCGATAGGCGGACCTCAGCAGCTCCCGCTCCCCGTGATCCCCGCCCCGCCAGATGGGCCCCACCGTGTGAATCACATAATGGGCGGGCAGGCGATAGCCCTTGGTGATTTTAGCCTGACCCGTGGGACAGCCGCCCAGGGTGCGGCACTCCTCCAGCAGCTCCGGTCCGGCGGCCCGGTGGATGGCTCCGTCCACACCGCCCCCGCCCAGCAAGCTATTCTTGGCGGCGTTGACAATAGCATCCACCTTCATGGTGGTAATATCATTGCGTACCATCTGTAAGGGCATAGGTCCACCTCCTCCTTGGATGGGCTTATCATACCACGCTTCTTTCCCGCTGGCAACGAAAACAGAGAGGCTCTGCACACAAAGCAGAGCCCCTCCTCATTCAGCATTTTTCCAGATGAATTCTCAGGCGATAGCGAGGCAACCAGGTCTTCCCCTCCCCGCCATAGTCACAGGAAAGGCTCTCCCCTCGCAAAACCGACAGGGCCAAGCCAATGATCCCCATGTTGACCACGGTGTTCCAGTTCCCTGCCATCAGCGGAAAGGTGGAGGCAAACAGGGCATACCCCATGTTCCACGCCACGCTACAGAGGGCCTGACCACATAAAACCACCAGAACTGTCATCATCATCGCTTTTCCCAACTGGCTTCTGTGCTTGAGGCAACGGCATCCAATCCACGCCATCAGCCCCACAAAGAGCAGCACAATGGCCAGAAACGGCCCCCATCCCAGTTGATAGATGATGGTGGTGAGAAAGGCGTCTGCCTCACAGCCTGGGACCATCATCTCAAAAGGCAGAGAACTGTTCCATGTGCCCTCCCCCAGCCACCGGGACGCACCCAACACGTCTCGGATGGTGCAAGCCTGGTATCCCATCCCCATGGGGTCTTGCTCCGGGTGGAGGAACACTTGCAGCCGCTGCACACCGTAGCCGAACCCAAACAGGACCATCCACGCCACGGCGGCAAAGAGTACGCCGCAGGTCGCTACCAGCAACACGCCCTTCCGCTTACCCACGCCAAACCAATCATTCCAAGCCGCCGCCAACAACAGCGCAAACCCACTCACCAACAGGAGCAGCAAACCAAGCATGTGGGGGACTCGCATGCAAATCCACGCCAGCGGGGCACCGCCTCCGATGGCCAACACCAACCCCCACCAGCCCTTTTTACGGCAGGTATACACCCACAGCGCATACACCACCGGGTAGCACAAGGTGACATATCGGGCATAGATGGCACCCCCATGGATTCGTGGGGACAGCGCCACCGCCACCACGCCGGCCACCAGGGCACCTACATAGACGATTCTGCCGTGGCGAGCCAGCCGGGCATCGTCCAAAAAGTAGCCCAGCAAAAGGGCCCCACACCCCAAAACGAATATCGCCGCTGTTCTAAATGGGTCGAGGTCCAGATTTGGATTCTCCCAGGTGGAAGTAAGCCATAGCTGGAGAACCGTACCCAGCAAGGCCAGCAAGATGGTGCCCATCAGCAGCCCCCACTGGGGTCTGGGGCGGTGGAGTCCATCCAGCTGGGCCCCGATGGCCACGGGGTCCCCCATCTCCTCCACCGCCAGCTGCTCCGGGTCTTCCTGCCCTTCCGCGGCAAAGGCATCCCGCTGGTCCTCCAGGTGCTGTCGCAGCTCCTGGGTCACCACAGGCCGGGCCCGCCTCCACTTGATCTGTTCCGCCACAGCCTCCAAATAGCCGTCTATGGTCTTACCCTGCCACACAACAAGCTCCCCCTTTCAGCACCTGATTCACTGCTCGGGCGTATTGATTCCAGGACTCCTCTTTTTCTTGCAGGGTTCGGTGCCCCTGCTCCGTCAAATGATAGTACCGTCTGGGCTTCCCCGCCGCCGCATCCTGCTCATAGGCGCAGACGCAGCCCTTCTCCTCCAGGCCGTGGAGCAGCGGGTACAGCGAGCCCGCTTTTAGATGAAAGGTGTCATCCGAGCGTTTTTTCAGCTCTTCAATCATCTGATAGCCGTACATGTCCTTTTCTTCCAGCAATTTCATCACCAGCAGTCCCATGCTGCCGCTGACCAAGCTCTTGTCCAGTTCCATAAGCCCCTCCTATATAGGTTATCTATATACCAGATTATATATAGGTGTTCTATATATGTCAAGGGCAAAATCGAGGCGGGCGCTGGATGCGCCCGCCTTGGTGGAACCGCAATGCTCACGCCATCTCAATGGCAACCTTGATGACTCCGTCCTGCCGATGCTCAAACAGCTGATAGGCCTCCTCGATCTGAGAAAGTGGATAAGTATGGGTAATCAGGGGCGTGGTGTCCAACTTCCCCTGTTCAATAAGCTGCAAGGTCTCCTGACAGTTGCAGCCGTCCACGCCGCCTGTCTTGAAGGTCAGATTCTTCCCGTACATATCAGGAAGGGGCAATGTCTGGGGGCCGTCATAGAGGGCCACCACAGTGACAATGGCGTTGGGCCGGGCACACTCCCAGGCCATGCGGAAGGTCTCCTCGCTCCCCGCCACTTCCAGCACCACATCGGCGCCCCCGTGGTCGCTGTGGGCCACCACAAAGTCGTTCAGCCCGTCGGGCGTTGTGGTCAGCACACCGGGGTGGTGTTGGCGGACAAAGGCCAGGCGGTTCTCGTCCAAGTCGCAGACGATGATGCGCTTGGGATGGTACAGCGCCACACACTGGAGGGTACACAGGCCCGTGGGCCCAGCGCCCAAGATGAGCACCGTGTCCTCTTCCTTGATTTCAGAAATCTGTGCGGCCCAGTAGCCCGTGGCCAGCACATCCCCCACTAGTAACGCCTGCAAATCGGTGACGGTGTCTGGAATCTTGTCCAGGCCCTGGTCTGCATAGGGCACCCGGACATACTCCGCCTGTCCGCCGTCAATGCGGCACCCCAGGGCCCAGCCGCCATTTTGGTCGGTACAGTTGTTGACCCATCCGTGCTGACAGAAAAAGCAGTCCCCGCAGAAGGTCTCCACATTCACCGTCACCCGGTCCCCAGGCTTTACAGTGGTGACCGCGGAGCCCACCTGCTCCACCACCCCCACCATCTCGTGGCCCACGGTGATGCCCGGCACTGCACGGGGCACGCTGCCGTGCTTGATGTGCAGGTCACTGGTGCAGATGCTGGCCAAGGTCACCTTCACAATGGCGTCCCGGTCGTCCAGCAGCACCGGTTTGGGTTTGTCCAGCAGTTCGAATTTCCCCTGTCGGATATAGGTATAGGCGAGCATAGTACTCCCTCTTTCCTTCGATAGTATTTTTATATTGTACTCAATCCCGACACAGAAATCAAGCGCTCCTCCAGTCTATTCTATTCACTTTGACCGGAAACACATTTTTTATTGCAGAGTTTTTATGGATATGTTACAATACACTCAATATGAAGGGAGGACTACCCATGATTTGCACCCTGATGCACAAACGGCTGGCAGTGGCAGAGTTGGAACTGGACGAGGCCACCGGGTCGATCATACATATCAACACTGTCTACACACCGGAACACCTCCCGGTGGGCACCTGTGCCCCCAGCGGAGCGGTAGACCGGGCCGCCCTGAACCAGTGGTGGATGGGACGCTGCATCCCCGCCACCCGCATCGGAATACGGGAGGCCCTGGAGGCGCTGGGGCTGCCCAGCCCGCAGCTGTTGCCCCTACGCAGCTATGGGTTGAGCCTCTCCGATCACTACTGGATCTGCCCCAAGGACGCCGGGGTCATCTGGGACACCATCAACTTCTACGACAATCCCTTCTCCGACGACGTGGGGAGTGTGCTCTTCGGCCAGCCCAAACCCAGCGCTGGGTTCGACTTCTGCTCCCCGGATAATACCACCGACGGGTATCTGAGAAAGTGCTGGAAGATCGTGGACGGTACCCGCTGTCTCATCAAGGGGGGTAGCGCCCCCTTCCAGCAGCAGCCCTTCAACGAGGTCATCGCCACAGGCATTATGGAGCGTCTGAACATCCCCCACGTCCCGTACCGTCTGCTCTGGAGCAACGGCCAGCCCTACTCGGTGTGTACGGACTTTGTCACCCCAGACACCGAACTGGTCACCGCCTGGCAGGTGATGCAGATTCAGGAAAAAAGCAACAGCCAGTCGGTGTATCAGCACTTCATCTCCTGCTGTCAGGCTCTGGGGGTAAACAATGTGGTGCCCGCTCTGGACCAGATGCTAGTGGTGGACTATCTTCTGGCCAATGAGGACCGTCATCTAAACAACTTCGGCCTGCTGCGTAACCCCGAGACTCTGGAATGGCTGGGCATGGCCCCCATCTTTGACAGCGGCACCTCCCTGGGGTATGACCGGACCGCCGAGCGGATTCCCACGGGCCATGATGTGGTGTGCAAGCCCTTCAAAAACCATCACGACCAGCAGCTGAAGCTGGTCTCTTCCCTGGACTGGGTGGACTTTGAGGCGCTTTCTGACTTGGATGAGCTGGTTCGGGACACCCTGTCCGGCTCCCTAGCACAAGGCTGCGTGGGTGCTGACCGCATCGAGGCCATCGCACAGGCGGTCCGTCAGCGGGTCCAGCGGCTTCAACGGGCTGCACAGTCCCAACAGAGCCCCGATCTCTCCTCCACCGCCGACGATGTGGAGCAAAACGTGGCACAGCGCTACCAATAACAACGAACAAGGGCCTCCCACGGCGGGAGGCCCTTCCTGTTATGCGTTTCTCAAAAAGACGTATAAATTCTCCTGGGAGTGCTGGGGTGAAAAGCGGTAGCCCAAGTGGTCAAAGGCGCAGAGGTCCTCCGGGCGCTCCACCCGGTGCTGGGCCATATACCGCACCATCTCTCCCCGGGCCATCTTACACATGGTGCCCTTTTCCACCACTTTTCCCCCCTGCTCTTCTCCGAACACGCAGGTGATAAACCGGGCGTTGGACGGTACATAGCGGGAAATGCACACACTGTACTCCTTAGAAGCCAGATTGATGACGCAGTCCGTCTCCCCCCACAGGTCCCGGGCCAGATGGCCGCCCCAGAAGGCGTACAGGTCCTTGGCCTGGCCCACTGGGAGTTTGGCCTGCATCTCCAGGCGGTAGGGCGTCACACCGTCAAAGGGGCGCACCAGGCCGTAAAACCCGGAGATGATGCGCAAATGCTCTTCCACGTACTCCAGTTCCTCCTGGGTGAACACGCCAGGGGCCATATACCGATACTGAATCCCCTCATAGCTGAGAATGGCCGGGGTAAGGTTGCGGTGTAAGTCCATGGTTTTGAGCCGCTCCACATTCAGCTGGGCAATCTGGTCGTTGCACTTCCAGAGCTTTTTCAGCTGGTCATAGGACATGCCTTGGAGCACCTGGCACAGCTGCAGAGTCTGCTCCAAATGGGCGGGCAGATTACGCCAGGCCAGACTGTCCGTGTCCTCCCGCATCTTCTTGGCCGGGGAAATGATGATTCGCATGGCCAGTTACACCTCTCCGTCCAGGTAGGCCAAAATCTCGGCGGCGTTGGTGTCCGGCTTCACCTTGGGCATCACCTTCTCAATGACCCTCTGGGGATCGATGATGTAGGTGGTACGCACCACTCCCATACTCACCTTGCCATAGAGCTTCTTCTCCTGCCACACACCGTAAGCCTGGATGGCCTCCAAGTCGGGGTCAGAGAGGAGCACAAAAGGCAGCTCATACTTCTGGGCAAATTTCAAGTGAGAGGCCACGGAGTCCTTGCTGACACCGATGACCACCACGTCCCGCTGGGTAAAGCCCTCATAGTTCTGGGCAAACCCACAGGCCTGCCGGGTGCAGCCGGGGGTGTTGTCTCTGGGATAGAAATACAGCACCACTCGCTTTCCTGCAAACTGGGACAGGCTGACCTCTTGGCCCTCCTGATTTTTCAAGGTAAAGTTCGGGGCTTTGGTTCCCACTTCTAACATGACGATCTCTCCTTTGCATGAGGTGATTTCTGACCTTCATCCTACCACAGGATTTGATCCCACACAACCGCTTTTAGAGACGCTTGTTGCGGCGTGCCATCCGCCGCACCATCCAAATCACGCCTCCCACGCAGGCCACGATGACCACAATCACCGGGACAAAATACATGGCATATACGGCCAAGTATGGGTTTTGGAAGAAGCCCAACAGTTCCTGCCACCAGGACTGGTCCACCTCAATGCGTAGATTTTCCTCTGGCAAAGTGTCCGAGACATACTGATAGGTACGGGGCCCCACCTGTTCAAACTCCAGGTTGCTGTCCTGAAGCACTGGCATGTCCTCGTCCAGGTGTAAGTTGATGGTCAGGTTGGAAAAATCCTTCCACAGGGCCGCAGGCCGCAGGTAATACTCCAAGGTGCCCCGCTTGACATTGTAGTCATAGTCCGGATATCCCCCCAGCCGGTAGGTGTAAGACACCACAACGTCATACTCCTGGTGAGGTTCAAACTCCAAGGCAAAAAGAATGGTGTCCACGGTCTGTTCCTCGCCCACATCGGCGGCTTTCCCGTCCAGCACTACATACTGCCAGTCCTGGGTGTCGATCTGGGTGACATCCCCCAGGGCATAGCTCTCCACCACAACCGGTACCTCCTGTCCATCCACCAGGACGGTGACATTCCCCGCCTCCACATTGGGCGAGAGGAACATGGAGGACGTGACAACCTGCTGGTCCGTGGTGTTCTCCATGGTATAGGTGGCCACGATCTCCGCCTTGGCCCCTTTCACGGTGATGTCCAGCACCTCCGAGGTCACTGCAAGCTCTTGATTTTTCTCAAAGGTGATGGCGGTTCCCACATCTGGATTGGCAGGCGCAGCCATGTTGGCATGGGCCTTGGGGGTAAGCAAGAGCAAGAGAAGCAGGGGACACAGGGCCACAAGCTTACGTGAAATGACCTTCATACTACCATCTCCATTCCTGTATTCTCTCCCCATCCGAGACCTTATGGGTTCAAGTTCAGTGTATCAGAGTGGCATGGGTTCAGCAAGATAATTCCGCAGAAATCCAGCGTTTTTCCAGGCCCAGACGCTCTGGCAGCCACAGGTCATGGGAGATCAGTAAGAGTCCTCCCCGCCGCTCCTCCAGTCTGACCGCCAGCACCTCCCGGGCCACTGAGTCCAGGTGGTTCAACGGCTCGTCCAGGAGGAGAAAGGGGGCCTCTTTCAGCAGAGCCCGGGTGAGCAAAATTTTCTTCCGCTCCCCGGGGGACAGATTCTTTCCATCCCCCGCAATGGCATATTCCAAGGGCTTGGCAAAGGCCAGATCTGCCAAGAGCTGGGCAGCAGCTTCCCGCTTGTGCTCTGGTAAGAACAGATTGTCCCACACGGTCCCCGTGAAGATGACGCTGTCCTGTTCTTGTAGAGCCACACTGCGGCGCAGCCGCTGGAGCGATACCACCGCTCCCCTCTCGTCCAGAATTTCTCCCTGATCTGGCGGATAGATGCCGCCCAGAAGGGACACCAGGGTGGACTTTCCGCACCCGTTTTCCCCCATCAGCTGGACCCTGTCCCCGCTGGACAGGGTCCAATTTACCTGGGAGAGAACGAGCATGTCTTCCGCTACATAGGAGAAGTTCACATTGTGCATGGTCAATGTTTCCGGTGGCTGCATTGCCCCTTCGTCCGTTTCCTCCTCCCGGTCCTGATAGAAGTATTCCATCCGAGCGCCGTATGTTCTCTCGCTTTGGACATCCTCCACCAACTGCTTCACGGATACCCAGAACTGTTTGACGGTAGGAATCAACAGATAGCCGCCCAACAGCCCGCCCAGGGTCAGCCGTCCCCGGGCTACCAGCACCGCTCCCACCAGGATGCACCCCACCTGGACGCCATAGTCCCAAAAGCCTTGCAGCGTCTGGCTCATGGCGGTCTGGGCGCACTGCCGCCGCCCTGTGCGCTTCCAGTAGCGGTCAAACCAGCGTCTCATGCGGTTCAGCAGAAACGGGTGCAGCCCAAAACCGTGGCTAACATCCCGCAGCGCCAGCAATTCCAGCTCCAGCTGGGTCCGCTGGCCCTCATAGTCCGCCGTCTCCTTGTTCCACTCCGCCTTTCGTCTGGCCCGTGCAGCGTCATAGGCCACCGAGGCTCCGGACAGCACCAACACCCACAGGCAGTATCCCCAGGGGTAGCTCTGTATTCCCACCATCCAGGCAAACAACACCCCATAGGCCACCATGGCCGGGGGAGCGCCCAGCAGACGGACCACACAGCAGTAGTACAAGGTCCGGTCCACCTCAAACCGATGGAGATAGTCCCCGGCGTCCACCTGATGCAGGCTCTTGTGGGGCAAGCCCAGGGTGCTCTCCATCAAAAACATATCGTAGGCAGTGCCTTGGCGGGTGAGCAGCAGATTTTTCACCAGGGTCATCCCCGGCGCCACCAGCACCGTCACCAAGATACCGCCCAAGAACGCTGGAAACCGGGCCCCAATGGCGGCAACGTCCAAGGCCAGCAGAGCATCGGCCATATCTCCCAACAAAAGCGAGACCACCGTGGGGGCGGCCATGGCCAGCAGACACTCCAGGCAGGTGGCCACGATGGCCCCGGCCATGAGACGGGCGCAGTCCCGGCGCATGTTCCCCCTTTTCTCACTCTTCACCGATGACACCTCCCCGCATGTGGAGAATTTTGTCCCACCGCAGCGCTGTCCACGCCGTGTGAGTGCAAACCAGCATTGCTCCGGGGTACTCTTGTAGCACCTGGGTGAGATATGCTACGCTCTCTCGGTCCAGGTGATTGGTGGGCTCATCTAACACCAGCAGTTGGCTATCCTTGGCCAGCGCTGCCGCCAGAAAGAACCGCTTTTGCTGTCCCCCGGACAGCTGAGCAAGTAGCTGGTCCATACATTCCGTCAATTGAAAGCCCACCAGATGACGGTGGAGGGCATTCGAATCCATCCCCGGCGTTTTCTCCAGCTGCTCCGTCAGTTCTCCCACTGTCAGGGTGGTCTGTGCCTCCTCCTGGAGGGCATAGGCAAGGTCGGAACACCGCAGAACAATACCTGCATCTGCCCGCTCCAGCCCCAGCAGGATGCGCAGCAAAGTGGACTTTCCAGACCCGTTTTTGCCTTGGAGCAGGACATGTTCTCCCCGCAAAATGTCCAGAGAAATCCCGGACAGAATTTTCTTGTCTCCAAAAGACTTCTCCACCTCTGCACAGGACAGTAAAACGGGCTCCTCCGGGGGCTCTTCCTGGTCCTCTCGTTGCATCCAGTTCAGTCTCTGGCACGCCGCTTGGTATTCCGCCCGCTCCAGCCACCAGGTAAACACGGCGTTTACCGAGGAGAACAGGGTCCCAGCCAACAGCACCAACAGGGGCAGCTTTTCCGCCGACAGGCCACCGTACAGGACAAACAGGCCCAAGATCACATAGCTTCCGTAGTTTAACAGGCTGTCAATCCCCTTGAACACCACGTCCTCCACCGTCACCGCCCCCTCTGCCCGGTAGCCCCAGCGCATCACCGCCTGCTCCAGCTTACAGAAGCGGGCCAGATACCAGCCCTGGGCCCCGTAACATTTCAGGACGTGGGCCCCGTGGTACCCCTCCAGCAGCCAGGCCGAATCTGCCTCCTCCGCCTGACAGGTCTCGTTGTGGATGCGCTTGGTCCAGGTCTCGTAGACCAAAATGGGGAGCAGCTGCACCAGATTCAGGGCAAAAAATAACAGTCCCACCCGTCCGTCGGTGTGGCACAGCAACAGAGCGGAGCCTACCCAAATCACAGTGCCCCCCACCGCCTGGGGGCAAGACCGCTGAAGGAACTTCAAAATCGCCTGGGTGTCCCGGCGCAGCTTCACCTCCAGCTCGCCCCGGCTGGCCACTTCCAGCTCCCGGCTCAAGATCCCAGCATACAGCGTCTCCCGGAACCGCTGTCCATCTCGCCCCACCGCCCGCTCATAGGCCCGGCGGAGCAGAAACAGCGGGCCCACAGAAACCACCAGTAACAGCAGGGTGCCCGACGCCCATGGGTATATGGGGCTCAGTGTCCCGTCCATCACCTGGGTCAGCAGCTGGGCCAACAGCAGGCTGCACAGCAGCTTGACGCCATACTCCGCCAACTGGCAGCAGATGCCCAGCCCCACAGATGGTCCAAAGGGTCCCCTTCTCATGTCTGTGCTCCCCCTAGAAGCTCTTCCCGGATTTCCCGGACCAACTCACCCCCTGGCCGCAGTTCCCTCTCGAAGAGCTCCAGCACCTGCTGGGCCAAACGCCGATATTGGTCCGCTTCCTCTCCTTGGGCCTGTCGCTCCATGACCAGAAGCATCTCCACCAGCTGTTCCAGGCACAGGCCCATGTGCTGTCTGGCCGCCTTGAAGGCCGCCTCTCCCTCCAACAGGAGGGCCATACACTCCAGCTTGGTGAAATACAACTCAGGAATCTGCTCCAAAGTGGGAGCCACCAGGTCCTGCTGGCCCATGTCGCGGTAAGTCTGGGCCAGAATGCGCAGGGCATCATACTTCACCGCATCGTCATGGGTGCCCTCGATCAGGGTTTTGCAGATGGTGACCATCTCCTCTCCCCGCTCTGGGGCTGCCATGGTGTAGAGGAGATTGTTTAAAATCACATCGTTTCCCGGGTACTTTTTCAGTCCCTCCCGGAGAATTTGCTCGGATTGCACCGGGTCACTCTGACGGCAGGCATAGGCCTGCTGGCAGATCTCCCGGACTCGCCGCTCCGCCTCCAACCGGTTGTAGTCAAACAGCTCATCGGTGGACACGCCAAAAAACGAGGCGATGGCAGGAATGAGCGTTACATCGGGTAACGTTGTTCCCGTCTCCCACTTGCTCACCGCCTGGAAACTCACCCCCAGGTACTGGGCCAACACCTCCTGGGAAATTCCTTTTCCTTTGCGCAACTGCCGAATCTTGTCTCCCAAGTTTACGGTCATATCCGTTCCTCCTCTCTCAATAGCTCCATCTTAGCATGTTCCGCCTTCCAAGGCTATCTCCCTTCTAGTGTTATTTTTTCAACCTATAGTCGAAGTCGGGTGAAAG
>NHCFR05603__coassemble_520_pt1 | contig 26693 bp, 20 predicted proteins | sample NHCFR05603__metabat2_high_PE_050 | metagenome-assembled genome bin NHCFR05603 | reverse complement strand
CCCCTACGCCCGATAAATGGAACTCCGTGCCGCAAAGCGGCACACCACAATTCTTCATTATTCACTCTTCATTATTCATTAAAAAAGACGCAGACACGCCGTTTTGGCGTATCTGCGTCTTTTTTCTCACAGCTCCTCCAGGGTGGGCATGGCGGGAATGGCGCCGCTGCGGGAGCAGGTCACCGAGGCCGCCCGATTGGCAAAGGTGAGAATCTCCTCCAGCTCCTCTTTGGTCAAGCCCTCCAGGGCCCCCTGGGTGCGGCGGCTCAGGCGGCTGAGCACGGCCCCAAAGAAGGTGTCTCCAGCCCCGTTGGTGTCCGCCACCTTGGTGGGCACGCCGGGGACGACGCCCGTGTGCTCGCCCAAACGGTAGAACACACCCTCAGACCCCATGGTGATGAGCACCAGGGAAATGCCCTTGTCTGCCATCACTTTACTACAGGTCTCGGGGTCATTGGAGCCGGAGAGCAGCTCCATCTCCTCATCGGACAGCTTCAAAATGTCCACGCTGGACAGGGGACGGCGCATCCACTCCACCGCTTCCTCTTGGCTCTCCCACAGAGCGGCCCGGTAGTTGGGGTCGTAGCTCACCGTCACCCCCTGCTGTTTGGCCAGCTCCACAGCGTGGAGGGTGGCGGTGCGGGCGGGGTCGGCGGTGAGGCTCACCGAGCCGAAGTGGACGATGCCCGCCCCGGCAATGAGGTCCCGGTCCACCTGGTCTGCGGTCAGGTTGGCGTCCGCGCCCCGCATGAACTGGAAGGAGCGCTCCCCCTGGGCGCTCACCGACACCACCGCCAGGGTGGTGGCCCCCTGGCCCACCCGCAGGCCCTGGGTGCTCACGCCGTTTTCCTTCAGGACCTGGGACAGGTAGGTGCCGAAGCCGTCGGAGCCCACCATGCCCACGAAGGCAGTGTCCGCCCCCAGGCGGGACGCCGCCACCGCCACGTTGGCGGGCGCGCCGCCGGGATTGGCGGCATACATGGGGATGTTCTGCTGGTTATATCCGGTCTGGGTCAAATCAATGAGAATTTCGCCGATGGTGACAATGCGCATGACGCTCTCTCCTCCCGAGTGAAATCGTTTTCATGCAGAAAATTGTATCACGTTTTCCCTCCGGTGGCAAGGGGGGCGCTGGGAACTTTTCCCCGGACCCCCCGTCCTTTTTCTTGCCTTTCTCCGCCCAATCTGCTATCCTGTATACTGCAAGAAACAATTGTGGCCCCCTGCTGCGGGGTTCCACGGATTGGGAGGTATCCGCATGGCTTCCATCAAAAAACGGTCGCTGGTGGATCAGGTCTACGATCGTCTGCGCAGCGATATCATTTCCCTGCGTCTGCCTCTGGGCAGCCGGGTCAACGTCAACGAACTTCAGGACTCCCTGGGTGTCAGCTGCACCCCCATTCGGGAGGCCATCAACCGCCTACAACAGGAAGGGCTTATTGCCTATGAGAACAACGTGGGTGCCCGGGTGCTGACCCTGGACGCCAAGGACGTGGAGGAGATCACCCAGCTGGCCACCACCCTCCACTGTGCCGCCGCCTGGCTGTCCATGGAGCGGGAGGACCACCAGGTCCTGGCCCAGCACCTGGCGGAACGTCTGGCGGAATTCGAGGCCGCCCGGACACCCCAGCAGCTGGCGGTGGGAGTGCACCGGTTTATGGAGGTATTTTACGTCCACTGCGGCAACCGCCGTCTGGACAAAAGCATGTTGGCCATTCAGGGCCAACAGCTGCTGCTGCGCAACTTGTACGCCGCCCACGGCATGGACCTTTCGGCCAATCTCTCGGACTTCCGGGCCATGCTGGCCGGGGTGGAGCACAACCAGCCGGAGGAGATCTGCAAGGCCCTGGAGGCCAACGCACAGCGGGTGGAACAGGCTGTGTGTCAAGATTTAATGTGAATACACGGAAAAGGGCTTTGATTCGTTGGGTCAAAGCCCTGTCTTTTTGCGCTCTACTCTTGACTTTTTGCCCTCTGGCCCATAAAATACATAGTTACGATACCTTTATTATTTGAAAAAGGAATGAGAGTTTTATGGCACAAGACAAAAGCAAACAGGTCAGCCAGATCACCGATATGGAGGCCGACTTTGCCCAGTGGTTCACCGACGTGTGCACCAAAGCGGAACTGATTGACTATTCTTCCATCAAAGGCATGTTCATCCTGCGCCCCTATGGCTACGCCATCTGGGAGAACTTCCAGAAGATTCTGGACGAGAAGTTCAAGGAGACCGGCCACGAGAATGTATATCTGCCCATGCTCATCCCCGAGTCCCTGCTCCAGAAGGAGAAGGACCACGTGGAGGGCTTCGCCCCTGAGTGCGCCTGGGTCACCTTCGGCGGCAGCGAGGAGCTGGAGGAGCGCTACTGCATCCGCCCCACCTCCGAGACCCTCTTCTGTGAGCACTACTCCCACATCATCCACTCCCACCGGGACCTGCCCAAGCTGTACAACCAGTGGTGCTCCGTCCTGCGCTGGGAGAAGACCAGCCGCCCCTTCCTGCGCCACCGGGAGTTTTTGTGGCAGGAGGGCCACACCATGCACGCCACCGCTGAGGAGGCCATCGAAGAGACCGAGCGCATGTTCAACATCTACGCCGACTTCTGCGAGAACTACCTGGCCATGCCCGTGGTGAAGGGCCGCAAGACCGACAAGGAGAAGTTCTCCGGCGCCGAGGCCACCTACACCGTGGAGTGCATGATGCACGACAAGAAGGCCCTCCAGGCCGGCACCTCCCACTACTTCGGCGACGGCTTCGCCCGTGCCTTCGGCGTGAGCTTCGCCGGCAAGGACAACCAGCTGCACACCCCCTTTGAGACCTCCTGGGGCGTGTCCACCCGCCTCATCGGCGGTGTCATCATGACCCACGGCGACAACAACGGCCTGGTGCTGCCCCCCCGCATCGCCCCCACCCAGGTCATCGTCATCCCCGTGGCCCAGCACAAGGACGGGGTCATCGAGGCCAACCAGGCCGTGTGCGACCGGCTGAAGGCCGCCGGCATCCGGGTGAAGATGGACGCCTCCGAGCAGTCCCCCGGCTGGAAGTTTGCCGAGTATGAGATGAAGGGCGTGCCCCTGCGCCTGGAGCTGGGTCCCAAGGACATGGAGAAGAACCAGTGCGTGCTGGTGCGCCGTGACAGCGGCGAGAAGACCTTCGTCTCCCTGGATAACATCGAGGAGACCGTGAAAAACCTGCTGGAGGAGATTCAGCAGAGCCTCTTCCACCGGGCCAAGCGTAACCTGGACGAGAACACCTACCCCTGCTCCACCCTGGAGGAGGTCAAGGAGAAGATGGCCACCCAGGGCGGCTTTGCCAAGACCATGTGGTGCGGCGACGAAGCCTGCGAGCTGAAGATGAAGGAAGTGGCGGGCGTGTCCTCCCGCTGCATCCCCCTGGAGCAGGAGCACCTGGGCGACGTGTGCCCCGTGTGCGGCAAGCCCGCCAAGCACATGGTGTACTGGGGCGTTGCTTACTAATCCCACACACAGATTTATACACAGGCGTATCATGTCCCCCGGCATGGTACGCCTGTTAGCATTTCGAAAAAATGCTAGCATTTTTTCGAGGAAATGCAGCCCGCTGCATGCATAATCGGGTCAAAGGACGACCCGATTCCACACTGGCGGGCTGAGAAGTGTTTTTTCCGATGCACATGTCCCCGGAAAAAACAGATTTTAATTTATTTTCCCGCCAGCAGGCGGGAAAACTCTGCCGAGGGCTTTCTTAAGTGCGAAGTGGCCAGAATTTCTTAACTTAACCTGTAAAGGAGGTTTTTGAGTGCCATGCCTGGTGAACCCGTTCTAATCTCTCTGTTTGTCCTGTTCGTCCTGTCCATTCTCTCCGACAAGCTTCTCTCCCGCTACCTGTACATGACCGCCGGACTCAAGCCTGTGGACGCCCAGATGTACCTGTGGACCCGGACAGAGGACGATCACATGCACCGCAACCGCGACCGTCATGACCAGCTCTGGGCCTGGATGGAACGCCGCTCGGGCTACGCCAAAGAGTTTTACACCATGTCCCGCTACTGCTCCCTCACCAACCTGCCCGTCAAGCTCTATTTTGTGGGCGTGATGGTGATTTTCGCCACTCGCCTCTACCAATATACCTGGGCCTTGGGCGCAGCTATGCTGGTCCTGTGGGCCATCTTCACCCTGTTGGGGTTCCGGTACGGCAAGTACATCCAGGCGGAGACCGCCGACTTCTTCGACAGCTCCCGCTACAAGCCCTACCGCCCCAAGCGGGAAAGCGACCAGGAGGAAGCGGATACCCCGGAGGAGCCATACGAGGAGATTCCCTACGCCGGGCCCTTTGAGGCCGCCGAGCCGGAGGTGGCCCAGCGCCGCCGCTTCCGCCGGGGCTACACCCAGAAGCTCTTTGTGGTGGCTGTGGTGCTGGTGTTCCTGGTCCTCCCCATGCTGTCCTCCAAGTTCCTCCCATCCACCTCCACGCCGGAGGCCACCACCCAGCCCTCCGAATTTCCCTCGGCCCAGCCCACTTCCGCAGGCACCCCTGAGGCTCAGGCCATGTACGACCGCCTGGAGCAGGAGGGCTTCCACCCGCTCAACGCCGTGGGGCAGCTGTCTGACACCTACCCCGGCATCATCCTCTCTGACGGCATTCTGGTGGAGGAGGAGGGGCTGCACCTGGAGTATCTGGTACTGACCCAGGAGAGCCAGGCCAAGGATCTGGCCCAAGGCCTGCAACACCAGCTCTATGAGCTGGTGGCCGCCCGGGACCCGGACATTACCGAGGAATCCGGGGAGGGCTACACCCTCTACACCCAGGAGACCGAGGGAGACTATGGCGTCGTGGTGCGGGACGGCACCAACATCCTTTATGTCTACTGCCCCCAGTACGACACCACCTGGATGAAGTGGTTTCTCAATGATTTAGGGTATCTGAGCGACTACTAAGGGGGTTCTGTTATGGATATCACCCTGTTTGTCATCAACACCGTCATCTGCGCCATATCCTGGCTGTTGAGCCGGTTCTGCTGCGCCTGGATTGGGCGATTATCGGAGGCCTCCGCCGGGCAGACCCTCCGGGATGTGGAGGCCCACCTCAGCCAGGCCCCCGGAGAGAAACTCTTCCCCTGGCTCATGGACATCTCCCCCCGGCCCCGGCTCACCGCCCTGTTTCACTACCTGTTCCGGGGCCTCACCTCTCTGCCCCTCTTGGGCATGGTTTTTGGGGTCACCCTCCTCTTTGTGCCCGCCTGGGAGGTGTACGCCCGGTACCTCATCAACACCATGTTCGTGCTCTATATGGCCCTCTTCGTCCTGGGTCTGGTGCTCTTTGACCCCCTGCACTACCGCTGGACGGGGAAATACCGATAAAAACAACCATTTAAGGCAAAATACCAGCAGCCCTCCACCACATAGGAAGGTCGCTGGTATTTTTGTGTAGTCTGCCATTTCCCGCTGACTTCTTGGGTTGCTGGCGTAGGGGAGGGGCTTGCCCCTCCCGAATCCCCCAGGGCAATGCCGGAAAAGCAACGGGCCGGGCAAGCCCGGCCCCTACCACCGTACCCAACACACAGCGGTTATCTTGGGTACATACGGTGACAAAATAGTAGCCAGCGGTACCATAATCGTAGTTGGGCAGCCGCATCCGCTTCCGGCGAGGCAGCTCCGCACCGCTCATCCCAGTGCATCCGGGGCAAAAGACTGGGCGGGGAGCACATCGCTCAAGCCCACCAGCACCGGGTCCATCCCGTTGTCCCCCCACTGGGGCGGAGGCGTCTCCAGGCGGCGGGGGGGCATCCCCTCCCGCAGAGGAATCACCGCCACCATGTTCACCCCATGGCCCAGCTTGCTGTCCGCCATGAGCAGACCGCCGTGGAGCTGGGCGATCTGTTGGGCCAGTGCCACCCCCAGGCCCCTGTCCTCCTGGGGCGGCTGCTGAAAGAGGGTGGACAGCTGCTGGGCATCCAGCCCCGGCCCTTGATCGGACACGGTGATGCGCACCGACCCTGTGCCCGGCTGCACCGTCAGCTTCACGGGGCTGGCCGTCTTGGCTGCGTTGGACACCAGTTCCAGCACCAGCTGTTCCAGCATTCCGCCGTCTGCCACCCCGAACAGCCCCGGCGCCACCTCCCAGGTAAAGGAGACGTTGGCTCCGGCCAAGGCGCCCTCCAGCCGTCGGGCCAAATCCGTGCCCCAGCGGGTAATATCCAAGGGAGCCACTTGCAGGCGCACCTCGTCCTCGTCGGTGAGCCGCCGTGCCAGCTCCAGCCGCCCCACCAGGCGCAGCATGCGGCACACGCTTTGGTTGATGGTGCTCAGATACGCCCGGCTCTTTTCATCCGTGGCGTACCGCTCCAGCAGCTGACTGGCGGCGGTCATCTGGGCCAGCTGCATGCGCAGCTGCGCCATGTGCGCCCCGGTGGAGCTCTCCAACATCCATCGTTCCAATCCTCACGCCTCCCTTGCCCATTATCCTATGCAAAGAAGCCCCATTTCTCTCTGGAAAAATCAGGGCCTGTTCAGTATGACCCATTATACCAGATTTCGACGTGGGCAACAAGCACCCCAGAAAATTTTTCCTGAAAATGCCAAATCCGTGACGGCGCACCGTCACGGATTGGAACATTTGTCATTCTGCGTCCAGCTGGGCAGCCACCTGGGCCAGAGGATTGGGGGTGTAGCCCTCCACGGTGCCCTCGTCCATGGCGTTGGCCAAGGAGGAATCCAGGGGCAGCTTAGCCAGCACAGGCAGGTTCAGCTCAGCGCCCAGGGCGTCGATGGTGCTCTCGCCGAAGATGGGGTGCTCGCCGCCGCAGTCGGGGCAGCGGAAGAAGCTGTAGTTCTCCACCAGGCCCAGCACGGGCACCTTCATCATCTCCGCCATGCGCACGGCCTTGGTGACGATCATGCCCACCAGGGTCTGGGGAGCGGTGACCACCACCACGCCGTCCACGGGCAGGGACTGGAACACGGTCAGGGGCACGTCGCCGGTTCCGGGAGGCATGTCCACGAACAGGTAGTCCAGCTCGCCCCACACCACGTCGGTCCAGAACTGCTCCACCGCTCCAGCGATGACGGGGCCACGCCAAATCACGGGGTCGGTCTCGTTGTCGGTGAGCAGGTTCAGGCTCATCATCTTGATGCCGCCGGCGGTCTCCACCGGCAGGATGCCGTCATCGGTGCCCATGGCGTGCTGGTGGATGCCGAAGGCACGGGGGATGGAGGGGCCGGTGATATCGGCGTCCAGAATGCCCACCTTCTTGCCCCGGGCGGCCATGGCAGCGGCCAGAGAGCAGGTGACGGTGGACTTGCCCACGCCGCCCTTGCCGCTGACCACGGCAATCACCTTTTTGATGTGGGAGTGGGCGTTGCAGGGCTTGCGGAAGTCGTGGGGCTGTTGACGCTCGCCGCAGTTGGAGCTGCAGCTGGAGCAGTCATGGGTACATTCACTCATGGAAACATCTCCTTATACAGTCTGCCCAGAGGGCAGACTTTTTCCTCATATTCAAAGTAGCTTGGTTATTTTACCACAGTTTGTTTTCTGTTACAACGGGTTGGTGGACAAACATCTGGTGTTGGTGGAGTCTCCGCCTGTTTTCCAGCCTGGAATCCAGCTTACCAGCCAGGAGTTGCTCCGCAGGGTAACTTTCTGCCGCCAGAAAGTCACCAAAGACCGCCAAAGGCGGGGCCTTCCCCCGCCTTGTGGAATCCACCCCGCCGGTACTGGTTGGCGGGTGCGTCCTTTTCTTTTTGGCCCTGGTGAACCGCTGTTCCCAGCTTTCGGCGGCCTGGCTCCCGACGGCGGGAACGCCGCTTGGCCAGGGTAGGCCCGGACGTGGAAACCACCTGGCGATAGGGCCAGCTGCCCAAGGTGGCCTGGTGTGGTGGCACAAACAGGAGCCACAGCAAGGGTAACGGGCCGAATAGAGACTTGACGCAGTTCCAGCCTCGTACCCCAAGGGAGGTCCTTAGGGGGGAACGCCCTAAGCGGGTTTTGGTTTCTTTTGCCCGCTCAAAAGAAACCCCCAGCGGGTAGCGTTCCCACCAGGCTGGTAAGCCTGAACCAAGGCAGAATCGAACGAAAAGGCGTGCAGGGCCTACGCCTTGCACTCACCCAATAAACTCGTGCAGCAGCGAATCCTTGGGCACCAGTCCCGGCTCGATGGTCTCGAACCAGTCAAAGGCCCGCACCAGCTCTAAAAGCTCGTGACGGCGCTGGTTCTCCTCGGGCACCGCCGCCATGAGGGGGCGGGCGTAGCAGGCCATCACCGACACCTCATAGGGCAGGGACGAGTCAAAGAGCATGTGGGCGGTGTGCTTGTAGGGGGAGATGTACAGCTTTTCTCCCCGGCGCACGTTGGCCCACATGTCCAGGGTACCCACGATGTCGGTGCCCCGGAAGTTGAAGTCCCGCACTGCCCGGCGGGTCAGGCGCATCCAAGTGCCCTTGAAGCGCAGCACCTCCCCGTCCATCACATTGCTGCGGGCGGAGATATACAGCCGGGTGGCGTTGGGGTGTCCGGTGGTGAGTTTGGTGTTCAAGGCATGAATGCCCTCAAAAATCGCCACCTCATCCTTGCCCAGCTTCAACGGCACGGCCTTGCTGTCGTTGCGCATCTGGCGGGCAAACTCGAAGTGGGGCACCAGAATCTCCTCTCCCCGGGTGAGCTGGGCAAAGTGCTGGCTGAGCAGCTGCAAGTCCATCATCTCCGGGGACTCGTAGTCGATCTCCCCCTCGGGGGTGCGGGGGGCAGTGCTGGGGTCCCGGCGCACAAAGTAGTCGTCCATGGAAATGGTGTGGGTGCCCACCCCCCGCCGTTGCAGCTCGGCGGTGATTTTATGGGCGGTGGTGGTCTTCCCCGACCCGGAGGGGCCGGAGAGGAGCACCACGGGGCTCAGCTTCATATTCTTGCAGATCAGATCGGCGGCCTGCTCCACTTTTTTCTGGTATTGGTGGTCACATTCCTCCATAAATCCCAACTTATCGGCCCGAACGGCCTGGTTGATCTTCTCCAATTGATAGGCCATGGTGTGTTCCTCCTATGCTATGCCCGTTTGAATTGACGCTCCAACTCTCCTCGGGTCAGCTCGATGGCCACGGGCCGCCCGTGGGGACAGTACTTCACTTCTCCCGCCATAACCTTCTGGGCCACCCGCTCCAGCTCCTGGGAGTCGTTGCGCTGGCCCCCCTTGATGGCGGCCTTGCAGGCCATGGTGTGCATCACCTCGTCCCGGGCGGCACTGGGGTCCGCCCAACCGGTGAGGCGCAGCTTTTTGGCCAGTTCCAGCAGGGTGGGCTCCACGTCCCCGGTCTCCAGGTAGTCGGGCACCGCCCGCACGGCGATGCTCCCCGCCCCGAACTCCTCCAGCTGGAAGCCGAAGCCCTCCAACACCTCCTGGCCGTCCAGCAGCACCTGCCGCTCCTGGGGCCCCGGGGTGATGGTGATGGGAAGGAGCAGCTCCTGGACCATGGGTCGGTAGTCCTGGGCCTTGAGGCGGTCAAAATTCACCCGCTCGTGGGCGGCGTGCTTGTCGATGAGCACCACCTTGTCCCCCTGCTCCACCATGATATAGGTGTGGAACAGCTCACCCCGCACCACCCAGGGCTCCTGGGGTTCCTCCACGGGGGTGGGTTCCGGCTCTGGCTCCACCACGGGGGTGGGAACCTCCGCCACCACGGGCTCCTCCACCTGGGGAGCCGGGGCGGGCTTCTCTTCCACCGCAGGGGCGGGAGCGGTTGCCACAGGGGCCGCCGCCTTGGGTTTCTCCTCTACCACGGTGGGCGGAATCTGTTTCGGCTCCACCGCAACGCTGGCTTGGGCAGGTTTCTCCTCCACCACCGTCCGCTGCACCACAGGCCGGGAGATAAAGGAGGAAGCAGCGGGCGCCACCTTCTTCTCCTGCACCGTGGGGGTATCCAGCGGGGTCACCCGGCGGAAGGGGCTGGGCGTGCTCTGGGGCTTGGAAGCCACCGCCGCCGGGGGCGGGGTGGTGGTGGTCTTGGGCTGGGCCTCTGCGGTGGGGAGCATGTCGTGGAGGCTGGTCTGGTTGGGGGTCACGGTGTCCTGGCGGGGCAGCACCGACTTCACCACCGCCTGGGGCCGAGTCTGGTCCCCGTTCAAAGCAGCCAGCACCCCGTGGTACACGGTGGCAAACACCTGCTGCTCGTTTTGGAACTTGACCTCTGTCTTTGTGGGGTGGACGTTCACGTCCACGGTGTTGGGCCGCACGGTGAGGTGGAGCACACAGCCCGGGAACTTGCCCACCATCTTCTGGTTGCGGTAGGCCTCCTCCAGGGCCGCCATCATCACCCGGCTTTTGATGTACCGTCCGTTGACGAAAAAGTGCTGATAGCTGCGGCTGCCCCGGCAGCAGGTGGGCAGGGAGACAAAGCCGGAGATCTCCATGTGCTCCCCGGACCCCTTCATCGGCAAAAAGCCCAGAGCCAAATCCCGGCCCAGCACGGCGTAAATGGCACTTTTCAGCTGTCCATCTCCGGGGGTGAGCAGCTCCTGCTTGCCGTCCCGGATGAACTTCACCGACAGCTCCGGGTGGGACAGGGCCAGGCGCTGCACCACGGCGAACACCGCCGCCCCCTCCGCAGAATCTTTCTTCATAAATTTCAGCCGGGCGGGGGTGTTGTAGAACAAATCCCGCACCAGCATGGTGGTACCCTTGGGGCATCCCGCCTCCTCCTGTTCCACCAGCTGTCCCCCTTCCAGAGACAGAGCAGTGCCCAGCCCCTGGCCCTGGTTGGTGAGCAGCTCCACTCGGGACACCGCCGCAATGGCGGCCAGAGCTTCCCCTCGGAAGCCCAGGGTGCCGATGGCCTCCAGGTCATACTCCGAGGAGATCTTGGAGGTGGCGTGGCGGAGAAAGGCGGTCTGGCACTGGTCAGGGGCGATGCCGCAGCCGTCGTCGGTGACACGGATGAGGGCCATGCCCCCGTGGGCGATCTCCACAGTGATGGCGTTGGCCCCGGCGTCAATGGCGTTTTCCATCAGCTCTTTCACCACCGAGGCGGGCCGCTCCACCACCTCACCGGCGGCAATGAGGTCCGCCACATGGGGGTCTAGTTGTCGAATGGTGGGCATACGCTCCCCTCCTTACAGCTCCAGCAGGATGGTGACGGGGCCGTCATTTTGGGAGAACACCTGCATGTCCGCCCCAAATTCCCCGTGCTCCACGGTGAAGCCCCGCTCCCGGCACTGGTCCATGAACCGCTCATAGAGGGGGATGGCCAGGTCGGGCTTGGCGGCCCCGGAGAAGCCGGGGCGGCGGGAGGAGGTGTCGGCGTAGAGGGTGAACTGGCTGACCACCAGCAGCGAGCCCCCCACCGTCTCCAAATTCCGGTTCATTTTCCCGGCCTCGTCCTCGAAAATCCGCAGGCCGCACACTTTATCCGCCATTTTGTCCGCTGTGGCCTGGGTGTCGTCGGGGCCGACGCCCAACAGCACCAACAGCCCCTGGTCAATGGCTCCGTTCACCGCCCCGTCGATTTCCACCCGGGCGTTTTTCACTCTGGTCACCACTGCTTTCATGTGGGTTTCCTCCTTGTGGGTCTATGATTTTCCCCAGTATACCACAATGCCCAGAGAAATGCTATGCTCTGACCGGGTGGGAGATGCAGGCAAACGGGGCTACCGCTTCTCGAAAATGCCAGCATTTTCTCGATGAGATACAGCCCGCTGCATGCACCCTTGGGTCAAAGGACGACCCAAGGCCACACTGGCGGGCTCCAGAGGTGTTTTTCCCGATGCGCATGTCCCCGGAAAAAACAGATTTCAATTGATTTTCCCGCCCCCGGGCGGGAAAACTCTGCCGAGGGCTTTTTGCCCATGCAAGAATTTTCGACCTTCTTGCACAGACATTCGATTTTTTGACAGCCTGAAACGGGGCTGCCGCATCCCGAAGATGCAGCAACCCCGTTTGGAATTCACGATCTCATTGGGCAGAGCGGTAGCTGTAGAGCAGGTAGTCCTCTTGTTCCGGCTCGTCAGACCAGACACGATGCCAGCGCAGCCACACCTGGGTCACGCCGTCCTCCTCCACCGTCTCACTCTTCATCTCGTATTTCGTGCCCGGGTTGAGTACACCTTGGTCCTGCACCACATAGGTGTCCAGGGCCACCAGGTTCTCTCTGAGGCTGCGCTGCAACACCAGAAGCACCGGACCCTCCTCCTCGGTGTCCTTGGACAGAATGAGAAGCCGTTTTCCCGTCTCTTTTGTGGAGTCCAGAAACTCCGAAACCTCCTGGAGCTCTTCCGGCTGGATTTGGGTGACGTCCCGATACCCCCGCGCCTCCAGCTGCTCCATGGTGGCGTCCCGGGGCAGGGTCTCCCCCAGTTCCTCCCAGAGGTCGCCCAGCTCATCACTGGGCCAAACGGGGTGGGTCTCCCGGTAGTGGATGTAGCCACGGTAGCCGAAGATACCCACTACCACCACTACAAAGACCACAAGGACTGCCACATATCCACGCATAGGCTTGTTCTCGCTCTTCATACTCCTTCACCTCCACAATCATGTGTCCTAGTCCGTTCTTACCAGCCTTCCCACTCCAGGGTCCAATTGCCCACAAAGGTAGGAATATCGGAAAATTTGGAGGCATAGGTGAGAGAACCGTCCTGGTCGGTGTAATATACCCCATCTTTCACCAGGAGAATGTCTCCGCTTTCCCCTGCATTTCCCTCCAAATGGTACTGATTCCCCCCGGACGCCTCATAGGTGCCCTCCTCCAGCAGGCCCTCCTTCTGGTTGTATTTGCAGTAATTCCCATTTTTGTCAAACACAATATACGAACGCCAATAGGCATTGGTGGAATAAGAGCCCGCCAAGCTCAGCTCCCGGCTGGCATTCCACCGGTCCAGCTGGACCAGATTGATGCAGCAGGAGACACAAAACGCCACCACAAGTCCCCAAAAGGCCAGGCGACAGACGGGGACCTCCTTCATCAGTACCTGTTTGATGGCAGCCATTCTCTTTTTCATGGTCTCACGTCCCTTCTCTTCCTTGTGGCCACCTTACGCCAACATGGATTCCGCCACTCGCACTAAAACCTCCTGTTCGGGGCCTTCCAGGCAACAGGCCACCTGTCCGCTGTGCCACGTCACGGTCATACCATCCGAATGTTCCAGGATGTACACGGTCTGTCCGTACATCTCGGTGCGCTCCACGGTTCCTTCCACGGTTTCCAGGGCCGCTTGGGAGATATCTGCATTGGAAATCTCCAAAACCATGGTGTTTCCCTGGTATTCATAGGTGGTGTTCAGCTGATAGTACACCTGATCCAGGGTATAAATCCGCTCCGTGGTCTGGCTCTGGCACCCACGGGGCAGCCAGGTGGGGGCTTTCACCTGGGTGACGCCGTAGGTGTCCAGAACGCCCTGTAAGGGATCGTCCCCCACCCATCCGGCGGCCCGGGCGGTGAGCATGCCCACAAACGCCAAAACCAGCGCCGCAGCGGTGGCCCCCAGGCCTCGGGGCAGCCGCTTCCACCGTCGTATTGTTTGGGTGTGTACGGAGGCTTGAGTCTCCTCTTCTCGGTGGAGATAGTCCCGCTGAAAGCGGCTCCAGGCCGCTTCCGTATCTGCTTGAATCTCCTCCGGTGTCTTCTCTCGGTGGACGATCAGGTCCAGCATGTAAAAAATGTCCTCGGTGGGGTATTCCTCCACCCCTTGGGAATCCAGGCGCAGAATTTCTTTGAGTTCTTCGCTGCCCATCCGGGCCAGCTCGTCCCGGGACTTTCGCATACCTGGCTCCTCCTTTCACTTGGTATATGTCGGGTGCCCCTCATTTGGGGACAAACTTCTCAAAAAATGTTTTCATTTTTTGAGAGGGGATGCAGCCCGCTGCATGCATAATTGGGTCAAAGGGCGACCCAATTCCACACTGGCGGGCTGAGAAGTGTATTTTCCCATGCGCATGTCCTGGGAAAATACGTGATTTCAATTTATTTTCCCGCCAGCGGGCGGGAAAACTCTGCCGAGGGCTTTTTTGATTTCTGGAGCCCTCTGATTTTTGGGTGCCTATTCCTGTTGTTTTTCAAAATATTTTTTCAGCTTTTTTCTGGCCCGCTGCAACTGCTTTTTGCAGGCTTCCCGGGAAAGCCCTCTGGCCCTGGCCAGCTCGTCCACACTCTGGTGCTCCAAGGCGTACTCTTTCATCAGCTCATACGCCCCTTGGCCCACCAAATCCCCGTAGATGGTGTCCAAGTCCTCCTCATCGGTGGCCGCCACCTCTCCGGCCTCCTCCGCTGCCTGGGCCGCCCACCGGGCCCGGTCCCGGCTCCTGCGGGTGGCCTGGATGACGTGTTTCAGAGTCTCCATCATCCAGCCCTGGGGGTTGGGGCTGCCCATGAGCACATCGATTCTGCGCCAGGCGGTGGCAAAGGCCTCCTGCACCGCCTCCTCCGCCAGCAGGGCGTCCCCCTCCAGGGCATATTGGGCGTAGCGCAGCAGAGGCGCATACATGCTCCGGTACAGCTGCTCCAGAAATTCCTCTCGGCCCATGGTCTCCCCCCTTTTTTCTCTTCTTGATGCTACCATACCCCAAACCGCCCCCCGCCGCAAGAGGGAGTGCACCGGTTGCGGCTGGGGTGGTAGGGGCCGTGGCTTGCCCGGCCCGTGGCTGCCTGGGCAATGCCAGGGCATCATCAGACGGTGTGCTTTTCTATTTCACCGGAATCCGGGGGAAAAACTCTGGACATCTGGGAGTTTTTTCATTCCTTTTTTTCCACCGTTATGGTATAATAACCGCAAAACGGTTATTATACCAAGATTCCTATTGCCGTTTTTCTCGCCCCTAACGGGGCAACCGAAAAGACATGGCATGATACCATTCCAGCTTCGCTGTCATGGTATCGTAGCTATGCTGTAAAAATATCAGCAGGCATTCTGCTGTGTACTTGGAAATGATAAAATCGAGGAGGAATTTCCATGCAAAATCGTGTCACTGTCACCGTAGCCGGACACAACTATACGCTTTTGGCGGAAGAGGGAGAGGACTACGTACGCCGTGTGGCAGACTTCGTCAACGAGCAGATGCGCCAGACCCAGGAGGGCACGGAAATCAGCCAGCTGGACTGCGCCCTGCTCACCTGCCTGAACATCGCCGACCAGTATGCCAAGGACAAGGTGTCCAGCGCCAACCTGCGCCAGCAGATCAAGGACCTGCTGGAGGAGAACGCCCAGCTGAAGCTGGAGCTGCACCAGGCCAAGCATCCCCGCCAGGATAAGAACGTCAAGAAGTAAGGAAAACCCCTGGGCGTATCTGAAAATCAAGAAATCGCCGAATTTCCCACAAGCAACAGACAGATACAAGGCAAAAAGCACAGGAATCCTGGATGGATTCCGAGCATTTTTAACGTAGTAGCTGGCGTTGATTGTTGGGAAAGTCAATGATTTCGACTTTTCAGAAAGCCCCTAATACGGAGGAATACTATGGAGATATTATCCCCTGCCGGCAGTCCCGAGGCCGTCCGTGCGGCGGTCTACGCCGGGGCGGATGCCGTGTATCTGGGCTACGGCCCCTTCAACGCCCGCCGCAACGCCCGCAACTTCAACCGGGAGGAGCTGGAGGAGGCCATTCACCTGTGCCACCTCTACGGGGTGAAGGTGTACCTCACCCTCAACACCCTGGCCTCCGACCGGGAAGTGGCCCAGGCCGCCCAGGTGGCGGTGGAGGCCTCGAGTCTGGGCGTGGACGCCATTCTGGTCCAGGACATGGGCCTTTTGCAGGTGGTGGGTCAGGTGGCCCCCGACGTGCACCTCCACGCCTCCACCCAGATGACCATTCACAACCTGGATGGTGTGAAACGCTGTGCGGATTTGGGGCTCACCCGGGCGGTGCTGTCCCGGGAGCTGTCCGCCAAGGAGATCTCCTACATCTGCGCCCACTCCCCCATTGAGATTGAGACCTTTGTCCACGGCGCGCTGTGCATGTGCTATTCGGGACAGTGCTTCTTCTCCTCGGTGCTGGGTGGCCGCAGCGGCAACCGTGGCCTGTGCGCCCAGCCCTGCCGTCTGAGCTACGGCTGGAAGGGTAAAGCCGACCGCTATCCCCTGTCCCTCAAGGACATGTCCCTGGCCGGACACCTAAACCAGCTCCAGGACATGGGGGTGGCCTGCGCCAAAATCGAGGGCCGGATGAAGCGGCCGGAATACGTGTGGGTGGTCACCAAGGTGTACGCCGACGCCCTGCGGGAGGGCCGGGAGCCCACTGCGGAAGAGGTGGCCCAGCTCACCGCCGCCTTCTCCCGTCAGGGCTTCACCGACGGGTACTTTATGGGGGACAAGGGCGCCCACATGTTTGGCGTGCGGGAGCAGCAGCCGGAACCCAAGGAACTGTTTGCCGCCGCCCGGGCAGGGTATGATAAGCCCACTCAGCTGGTCCCCGTGACCCTGAATGCCTCCATCCAGGCGGACGCCCCCGCCTCCCTCACTCTCACCGACCAAGACGGCCACACCGTCACCGTCACCGGGCCCGCCCCGGAGGCCGCCCGCACCCGTGCCCTGGAGGCAGAGGATGTGGCGGCCCAGCTGTCCAAGACCGGAGGTACCCCCTACCGGGTTGAGGAGTACCAGGTGGAGGTGGAAGCAGGTCTGTCCCTGCCTCGCTCCGCCCTCAACGCCCTGCGCCGGGACGCGGTGGAGCAGCTCTCCGCCCAGCGGACCGCTCTGCCCCAACGGCGGCACTTCCCCTATGAGCCCCTGCCCAAGGTGGCAAACTCCACGGAAGTTCCCGACCTCTATGTCACCCTCCACAGCGCCGACCAGTGCTCGGAAGCTCTGCTGGAGGCCCAGCCCGCCCGCATCGCCCTGCCAGTGGAGGAAGCCGCCCGCCACCCCCAAGTGGTGGCGGATATCCTCGCCCACGGCATCCAGGCGGCGGTGGTACTCCCCCGCATCTGCTGGGACGGAGAGTTGGACACCCTAAACCAGCAGCTCACCGTGTGCAAAGAGCTGGGTATTTCCCACGCCCTGGTGGGCAACCTGGGACTGCTGGACGTGGCCCGGGATTTGGGCTTTACCCTCCACGGAGACTACGGCCTCCAGGTGTTCAACAGCCACGGGGTGGAGGAATACCGCTATCTGGGCCTTGCCTCTCTCACCGCATCCTTTGAGTTGAAGCTGGCCCAGATTCGGGACCTGTCCAAGACCCTGCCCGTGGAGCTGCTGGCCTACGGCCGCCTGCCCCTGATGATTACGGAAAACTGCGCCATGAAGGCGGGGGCGGGCCAGTGCTGCTGCGGCAACGGCAACACCCTCACCGACCGCCGAGGGGTGGGCTTCCCGGTCCTGAAGGCCTGGGGCTGCCGCAACGAGATTTTCAACGCCGACACCCTCTTTTTGGCGGACAAGTCCGGGGACTATCTCCGGGTCGGGGTGTCCGGGCTGCAACTGCTGTTTACCACCGAGGACGCCCACACCGTGGTGGACATGGTGCGGCGTTATCAGGGCGTGGGGGACGCTGCCCCCGCGTCCTACACCCGAGGTCTCTACTACAGAGACGTGGAATAATTGTTAGGAGGAACCATTCAACATGGATATCATCTTGGCATCCCAGTCCCCCCGGCGGAAAGAGCTGCTGGGTCAGATGGGGCTGCGGGGCTTTAAAATCACCTCCCCGGAGGTGGACGAGACGGTGGAGGAGCACATGCCCCCCGCCCAGGTGGTGGAGGAGCTGTCCCGGCGCAAGGCCCTGGCCGTAGCCGGGCACGCCGACCCCGACGACCTCATCATCGCCGCCGACACGGTGGTGGCTCTGGAGGGGGCGGTGCTGGGCAAGCCCGCCGACCAGCGGGAGGCCTTCGCCATGCTCACCGCCCTCAGCGGCAACCGCCACTACGTCTACACCGGACTCACCGTCATCCAGGGAGACCAGGTGGTGACCCAGCACGAGTGCACCACCGTCACCTTCCGAGAGCTGGAGCCGGAGGAGATCTCCCACTACATCGCCACCGGCGAGCCCATGGACAAGGCTGGGGCCTACGGCATCCAGGGCCTGGGCGCCATGCTGGTGTCCGGCATTGAAGGAGACTATTTCAACGTGGTGGGCCTGCCCATCTTCCGGCTGAGCCGGATTCTGGCGGGCTTCGGTCTGGACCTGCTCCAGATGGCCGACCACTGAGGACAGGAGATACTATGAAGGGATTTTTCCGGAACAACGGAGGGCTTTTGGTGGTGGCGGCGGTGCTGCTGGCCGCTCTGCTGGCCATTCTCTCCGCCATCACCGGGGCCAACCCCATCACCAACGCCCTCCAGGTCATTACCCGCCCGGTGGGGTCGCTGACCTCCGGCATCTCCAACTGGTTCCAGGGGCAGCACGACCGCCTCACCGGATATGACCAGCTGCTGGAGGAAAATGAGACGCTGAAAGAGCAGCTGGCCGAGCTGGAGGAGCAGGTGCGAGAGGGGCAGGACGCCCTGCGGGAAAATGAGCGGCTGCAATCCCTGCTGGGGGTGGCCCAGGAGCACCCGGACTGGACCTACGCCTCCGCCACCGTCATCCAGCGTTCCACCACCAACTGGGCCAACCAGATCACCATCAGCGTGGGCAGCGGCCAGGAGGTGGAGGCGGGTGACTGCGTCATCGACCAATACGGCAATCTGGTGGGCGTGGTGAAGGAAGTGGGCACCAACTGGGCCCTGGTGGACACCCTGCTGGACCCCGGCATGGAGCTGGGGGTGCGGGTGGCCCGCACCGACGACAGCGCCATGGCCCAGGGGGATTTTACTCTCATGGGCGAAGGCAAGCTGCGCATGACCTATATCCCCCAGGACGCCCAGCTCATCAGCGGCGACCAGGTGACCACCTCGGGGCTGGGGGGCAAGTACCCCGGCGGCCTGCTGGTGGGCCAGGTGGAGAGCATCGAGACGGAGGCCGACGGCATCAGCCGCTCGGCGGTGCTGCGTCCCAGTGCGGATGTGGAAAACATCCGATATGTATATGTAATCACCAATTTCGAGGGGTAAGTCTCCCCTCTAGGGACTTTCCTCTTCTCATATTTCTCAGACGCAAATTTGCGCCCCCGGCAGGGACGCTCCGCTGGGGTCCATTTTGAGTGGCCAAAATGGACGAAAAGCCACTTAGGGCGTTCCCCCCTAAGGACCTCCCTTTGGGTACGAGGCTGGACCTGCGTCAAGCTGTTGTTCGGCCCGTGACCCTTGCCGTGGCCCCTATTTGTGCCACCACACCAGGCCACCCTGGGTAGCTGGCCCTATGGCTTGGTGGTTTCCACCTCCGGGCCTAACCTGACCAAGTGGCGTTCCCGCCGCCGAAAGTTTCTGCCGCACTATCCTGTTGCGTTGTGGTAGGGGCCGTGGCTTGCCCGGCCCGTGGCTACCCTGGCATTGCCCTGGGAAATTCGGGAGGGGCAAGCCCCTCCCCTACGCCCATCAATCCAAGAAATGCGGCAATTTTCAAGGTCTTTTTGTGTCCAGCCCTTCCAGAACTGCATTGACACGCCACCCAGTACCGCGGGGTGGATTCCACAAGGCGGGGGAAGGCCCCGCCTTTGGCGATTCTTTCCCCGATTTCTCATCGCTGAGAAATCGGGCCCAGCGGAGCGCGTCCCTAGGCTGGCAAGCCTGAGACGGGGAACGTATCAAGATACCTGGCTGATTGCCCCGCAACAACAAATAGAAAGGTCGTGCACTCCATGGCGGAACTCACCCCCATGATGAAACAATATATCAAAATGAAGCAGGACAATCCCGATTGCCTGCTTTTCTTCCGGTTGGGGGACTTTTACGAGATGTTCCAGGACGACGCCAAGATCGGCGCCCAGGAGCTGGGCCTCACCCTCACCACCCGGGACCGCAACAAGCCGGAGGAGGAGCGCACCCCCATGTGCGGGGTGCCCTACCACTCCGCCCAGAACTACATCGCCCGGCTTATCAAGCGGGGCTATAAGGTGGCCATCTGCGAGCAGATGGAGGACCCCGCCACCGCCAAGGGCCTGGTGGAGCGGGACATCGTGCGCATCGTCACCCCCGGCACCGCCATGGACGACGTGATGCTGGACGAGAACAACAACAACTACATCTGCTGCGTGTACCTGGATGGGGATCGGGCGGGTATGGCGGTGTGCGACGTGTCCACCGGACAATTCCACACCACCCCCTTCTCCGGCACCGACTGGCTGCCCCACCTGTGCAACCAGCTCTCCGCCTGTCCCCCCAGCGAGGCCATTCTCTCCCCCCAGGCCGCCGCACAGCGGGAGCTGGTTGAATTCCTCCGCCAGCGGCTGGACTGCCTGTGCCAGACGGGAACCGAAGAGCAGTTTGACCCCCAGGCTGCCGGGTCCGCCCTGGAGGTGTGCGGGCTGTGGGAGACGGGGGCTCCGCTGCCGGAGCAAGACCTGGCCTGTTACCAGGCCGCCGGCGCTCTGGCCGGATACCTGACCCAGACCCAGAAGACCGACCTCACCCACCTGGGCCCCCTGGTGGTGGAGCAGCCCGACCAGCGGCTGTACATGGAGCTGGACCTCACCGCCCGGCGCAACCTGGAGCTCACCGAGACCATGCGCAGCAAGGACAAAAAGGGCTCCCTGCTCTGGGTGCTGGACCGCACCCGCACCCCCATGGGCCACCGGATGATTCGGGCCTGGCTGGAGCGCCCCTTGCGTTCCCCCCTGGCCATCACCCGCCGTCAGGACGGGGTGGCCGCCCTGGTGGACAACCTGGTGGCCCGGGAGGAGCTGAGCCACGCCCTGCGCCAGGTGCCCGACCTGGAGCGACTCATCGGCAAGGTGGGCTACGGCTCCGCCAACGCCCGGGACATGAAAGCTCTGGCCCAGGGCCTGGGGATGCTCCCCGCCCTGGCCGCCCAGCTGGAGGCCCTGACCGGCCGGGCCATGGAGGGCATCAAGGACGGAATGCTGGGCCTGGAGGACCTGCAGCAGGAGATCGACTCCGCCATCCGGGACGAGGACGACGACCACCGCCTCCCCTTCACCATCCGAGAGGGCGACTTCATCCGCCCCGGCTACGACCAGCAGGTGGACCACCTGCGGGACATCCTCACCAACGGGGCGGATATGGTCATTGCGCTGGAGAGCCGGGAGAAGGAGCGCACCGGCATCAAGAGCCTGAAGGTGCGCTATAATAAGGTGTTCGGCTACTACATCGAGGTGTCCAAGTCCAACTACGACCTGGTGCCTGAGGACTACATCCGCAAGCAGACCCTGGTCAACTGCGAGCGGTTCATCACCCCCGAGCTCAAGGACCTGGAGCACGAGATTCTCTCCGCCCAGACCCGCATCACCGCCCTGGAGTACCAGCTGTTCTGCCAGCTGCGGGACACGGTGTCCGCCCGGGTGCGGGAGGTGCAGCGGGCGGCGGGCAGCGTAGCCCAGCTGGACGTGCTTCTCTCCTTTGCCACGGTGGCGGTGGAGCGGAACTACTGCCGCCCGGTGGTGGACGAGAGCGGGGTCATTGACATCCAGGAGGGCCGCCACCCGGTGGTGGAGCACACCCTGAAAGACACCCTCTTTGTGCCCAACGACACCCACATGGACGAAACCCAGCACCATCTGTCCATCATCACCGGCCCCAACATGGCAGGCAAATCCACCTACATGCGCCAGGTGGCCCTCATTGTGCTCATGGCCCAGATGGGCTGCTATGTCCCCGCCCGCTCCGCCCACATCGGCGTGGTGGACCGGGTGTTTACCCGCATCGGGGCCTCCGACGACCTGGCCGCCGGACAGTCCACCTTCATGGTGGAGATGAGCGAGGTGGCCCAGCTGCTGCAAAACGCCACCCGCCACTCCCTGCTCATTCTGGATGAGATCGGCCGGGGCACCTCCACCTATGATGGCATGTCCATCGCCCGGGCGGTGCTGGAATACTGCGCGGAGGCCAAGAAGCTGGGGGCCAAGACCCTGTTTGCCACCCACTACCACGAGCTCACCGCCGTGGAGCAGGAGCTGGAGGGGGTCCACAACTTCCACATTGCGGTGAAAAAGCGGAAGGACGACATTGTCTTCCTGCGCAAGATCATCCCCGGCGGGGCCGACCAGAGCTACGGCATCGAGGTGGCCAAGCTGGCTGGCGTGCCCAACCCCGTCATTGCCCGGGCCCGGGAGATTCTGGCCCAGCTGGAGAGCCAGGGGGCGGTGGCCCCAGTGGGCACCGTGTCCGCCCCGGCCCAAGAGCAGATGACCCTGGGAGATTTAGCGGGCGGCGAGGTGCTGGACACCCTGCGCAACACCGCCGTGGACACCCTCACCCCCATCGAGGCGCTGAACCTGCTCTATCAATTGAAGCAAAAATTGTCCTAACATTCCCAAGAGGCCGTGCAGAATTGTCTGCATGGCCTCTTTTTTGACAATCTCTTTACATGATTCATACCTCTGTCCGATAGCGCCATTTGCAGGCTTCCCTTATAATGCCATCTGCGAGAATTGGAATCATTAAGGAGGAAACAACACATATGAAAAAGCGGTACACAAAGCTGGCCAGCGTGGCACTTAGCGCCGCGCTGCTCACGGGGATGTATCCCCTGGCCCTGGCCGCCCAGGAGACCCCCAACACCGCCCTGTGGGGCTCCACCGCAGGCTTTGACGTGGACAGCCTGACCATTCAGCCTGGCCAGACCACTGCATCCATCAACCTCAACTGGTACGCTCCCGACGGCACCAGCGCTGCCCAGATCGCCCTGGGGGATGGCCGGGTGGTGGAGGCCACGGTGTCCGAGCTCACCACCCCCACCAAGGTGGATGAGAGCAAGTACACCGACACGGGCAAGATGGTGTGCAAGGCCACCGTGTCCGGCCTGGAGCCCGGCACCAGCTACGACTACCGCATTTCCAACGACGGGGGCCAGACCTGGTCCCAAGTCTATACCTACACCACCCCTGAGGCGGACAACTTCACCTTCGCCTTCACCAGTGACCCCCAGATCAAGGAGGACCAGTCCCACAACGACGACGGCTGGAACTCCGCTGACGGCTCCAACCAGACCGGATGGGCCAAGATGATGGAGGTGGTGGGCCAGGCCGGGGCCACCCTGATGGTGTCCGCCGGTGACCAGGTGGAGGACCAGAGCTGGGGCAAGTCCAGCGAGTACGAGGCCTTCTTTGCCCCTGAGGAGATGACCTCCATCGCCTACGCCCCCGCCGTGGGCAACCACGACCGCCACTACATGTTTGCCGACCACTTCCATCTGCCCAACCAGATGGAGGTGGCCCAGGACGGCCTGCTGGGCTCCGACACCCTGCTGGAGCAGGTGAAGACCACCTTCCGGGGCCAGAACAGCGGCACCAGCCAGAGCCACGGCAACTACATCCAGGCCACCGCCGAGGAGATTGCTAATCAGAGTAACAGCAACGGTGTCACCCCCAACGCCGACGGTCAGTACAACTTCACCGAGCGCCGGGAGATGGAGACGAAGGGCAACTACTACTATCTCTACAACAACGTGCTCTTTGTCACCCTGAACACCGGGGCCTACCCCGGCGGCAACGACGACCTGGAGGGAGAAAACGGGGACAACGTCAGCGTGCCCAGCGCCGCCAAGGACAACTCGGAGGCCGAGGCCATGGTGGAGAACTTCCGCCGCACCCTCACCAGCGCCACCCAGGAGTATGCCGGCCAGTATGACTGGCTCATCGTCACCCACCACAAGTCCACCCAGACCGTGGCCAAGCACGCCGCCGACTCGGACATTGAAAACTACGTGGATGCCGGGTTCGAGACCCTGATGGACGACTTCGACGTGGACTTTGTTCTGGGCGGCCACGACCATGTGTACTCCCGCAGCTATGTCCTCAAGGGCGGACAGCGCAACGCCGAGGCCCTGGACACCTTCTATGACCCCGACGGCACCATCTACCTCACTGGAAACTGTGCCTCCGACATGCAGTACTACACCCCCTTCCAGTCCGTGGACAAGGCCAACAATGTGGACTACCCCGTCCTGGCCAACGGCGAGACCGGCTCTCAGGCCTACCTGGCGGGCAATCTGCCCCTGGGCAATCAGGAGTGGAACCAGGACTACAGCCCCAGCTACGCCCTGTTTGACGTGGAGGGGAACACCATCACCGTGAACGTGTACAACCTCAGCGGGGATAGTGAGACCCCCGACTCCGCCCCCATCGACCACTTCACCGTCACCAAGAACACCGACGGCGGGGACCAGACCCAGGGCGAGGAGAACGGCGACACCCAGCTGGACGTGACCAAGATCGCCGGGTATACCTCCGGGGAGTTCAACGTGGACGGGGGCGTCATGGAGATCGTCTCCTACAACGCCGCCACCGGCTGGGCCTATGCCGTCAACGGCCAGTCTGGCCTGCTCACCGCCATTCCCCTCAAGACCCTGGAAGAGAAGGACACCGTGGACCTGCTGGACGGCAATGACATGGACATCAAGGCCATGGTGGAGGAGGCCGACCCCACCTTTGCCTACGGCGATATGACCTCGGTGGCCGTCTCCCCTGACGGCTCCACCCTGGCCGCCGCTCTCCAGGCCGCCGGCTACGCCGACGCTGGCCGGGTGGCCCTGTTTACCTGCAACGCCGACGGCTCTCTGACCCTGGACAAGCTGGTGGAAGTGGGCGTGCAGCCCGACATGGTCACCTTTGCCGATGACCACACCGTCCTCTCCGCCGATGAGGGCGAGCCCCGCATGGGCTACTCCGCCGACGCCACCGACCCAAAAGGCTCTGTGTCCGTGGTGGATGTGGCCACTGGCACCGCCCAGATCGTCACCTTTGACGCCTTCGATGCCCAGCGGGATCAGCTCACCGCCAACCACATCATCTTGAAGCAGGGCTCCAACCCCTCCACCGACCTGGAGCCGGAGTACATCGCCGTGTCCGGCGGCAAGGCCTATGTGACCTTGCAGGAGGCCAACGCCATCGCCGTGCTGGACCTCACCACCCGCACCTTCACCGGCATCTACTCCTGCGGCTTCGAGGACTACTCCGTCACCCCCGTGGACCTGGACAAGGGGGACGAGGCCTACAACCCCCAGACCTATGAGAATGTGCTGGGCATCCGCATGCCCGACGGCATCGCCGCCTATGAGGTGGGCGGGGTGACCTACCTGGTGTGCGCCAACGAAGGCGACAGCCGGGAGTGGGGGGACTACCTCAACGAAAACGAGGCCAAGAAGGGCGCCGCCTCCCCCGCTGACAACATCGCCGAGGGTGAAATCAGCGGCAAAGTGGTGTACTTCGGCGAGGAGAGCAAAACCGAGAGCGCCAAGGGCTATGACGGCCTGGACACCACCTGTGACTACCTGTTCGGTGGCCGCTCCTTCACCCTCTACGCCGTGACCGAGAACGGCATTCAGGAGGTGTTCACCAGCGGGGACGACTTTGAGTCCCTCACCGCCCGCTACTTCCCCGACTACTTCAACACCTCCAACGACAACGCCGCCCTGGACGACCGCTCCGGCAAGAAGGGCCCCGAGGCCGAGAGCGTCACCGTGGGCGTGGTGGACGGCAAAACCTACGCCTTTGTGGCTCTGGAGCGCACCGGCGGCGTGATGGTGTACGACGTCACCGACCCCAGCGCCGTGACCTACGTCAACTATGTCAACTCCCGGGACTTCGGCTCCATCGTCCCCGGCTCTGAGGTGTACGAGGACGGAGAGCTGGACAAGTGGGTCACTGGCGGCGACGTGGCCCCCGAGGGCCTGGCTTTCCTCACCGCCCAGCAGAGCCCCACGGGGCAGCCCATGCTGCTGGCCGCCTGTGAGGTGTCCGGCACCGTGGCGGTGTACGAGCTGACCCAGCAGGAGACGGAGCAGCCCACTCCCTCCCCGGAGGTCACACCTTCCCCCGAGGTGACCGCCACCCCCGCCCCGGAGACCTCCACCAATCCCGAGGCCACCCAGAAGCCTGAGACTGACGTGCCCCAGACCGGGGACGCATCCCAGTTGAGCCTGGTGCTGGGTGTTCTGGTTCTGTCCGCCGCCGGGCTGGCGGCTGTGGTAAACCTGCGTAAGCGGCGCAGCTAAGCCCCTGATAAAACAAGAAAGTACGGTCAGAGAAATCTGGCCGTACTTTTTTCTTTATAGGGAGCTTGTTCTTCTCCAATTTCTCAGGCAAAACCCAGCGCCCCAGCCGGGGACGCTCCGCCGAAACGGCTCCCTCCGGGAGGGAGCTGTCTGCGTAAGCAGACTGAGGGAGCATGCGGGCGGCTGTACTTACAGGTCAGCACAGAGCGCAGACCTTCACCCAACTTCCCGGCCACTCTGGCACGCTCCGCCCATTGGGCCAATGCCCTCGGGTGCCTACGACAGGCTCCCTCCGACCCGGCTAACGCCGGGCCACCTCCCTCCCTGAGGGAGGCTTTAGCTGGCAGTCACCGGAAGCCGGACTTTCGGCGGCGGGAACGCCCTAAGTTTGGCCACTCAAAATGGACCCCAGCGGAGCGTCCCTGGAAGAGCGCTGGGTTCTACCGGGGAAATCGGAGAAGGAAGCACGTTCTATCTAGGCTCAAAACAGAAAAAAAGTACGGTCAGCCGAAGCTGACCGTACTTTTTGTAGTTCTAGAGCTTAGCGACGGGTCTGCTTGCGCACCACCACGGCAGTGCTCAGCAGCAGCACGGTGGAGGCCAGGATGGCCACATACACCAGCAGCATAGACTGGTCGCCAGTCTGAGGCACCTTCTCGGGCTTCTCAGTGGCCTGAGGCTTGTCGGTGGTCTCAGGCTTCTGGGAGGCCTCGGGCTTGTCGGTGGTCTCGGGAGCGCCACCGGCGGTGAGGCCG
>NHCFR05603__coassemble_516_pt1 | contig 26926 bp, 27 predicted proteins | sample NHCFR05603__metabat2_high_PE_050 | metagenome-assembled genome bin NHCFR05603 | reverse complement strand
ATCTGATACCATTTTACCAGATGCGGGAGCGTTTTGGAAGTTTTTCGACAGGCTGCAGCAGGCCGCCTTTTTAGGCGGCCTGCTTGTTCTATTTATTCAAACACCAGGGTGCCGAAATCGCCTCGGCGGTGGAAATCCGGCTTGTCGCTGGTCACCGGGGACCAGGCCAGATAGTGGGGATGCTCCGTCTCATCGCCGCACTTGTAGACGTTGGCACAGCAAGTGCCGGAATAGGTGAAACCGGGGAAGTAGCGACCCACAAACTCGGCGGGGATGCGGAAGGTGATGCCCCAGGCATTCTCCTCCTGCCAGCTCTGGGGGCAGAACAGCTCGTCCATCTTCTTGACGATCTGGCGCACCCGGGTGGGGCGCGTGCCGCCAAAGCCCAGGTTCAGGGCCTTGAGGGGATTCCACTCAAAGTTGAAGTACCGGGCGTCCTCCTCCACGGGGGCAAAGAAAAATTCCAGGCAGCTGTCGTTGCACACCTGGTCTAAGGTCCCGGTGAGGGTGGCACGGATGGGGCTCTCCTGGGCCTCCAGACGCACGTACAGGTTCTCCTCGTCGTGGCACAGCTGCATCCAGGCCTTCACTCTGGCAGGCTCCAGCCAGCCCGTCTCCTTCAGCTCTGCACGGGGAATGTTCTCCCAATGGGCCCCGTCTCCCCGGGGCACACGGTAAGTCTCTTTCATAGATTTGTCAACTCCAGTCTTGTTCTCAGTCATCAAAGGCCCCGTTGGCCTCCATGTAATAGCAAATAATATCCACAAATTCGCCTGTGGTGGGCTTGACACGGATGGGGAATCCCGCCATCTCTCTCAGTCGCTCCTGGTCTCCCTTGTTCCACTGGTGGTCCCGAATGAGCCGCAGATTCCGTTCCACCGTCGCCGGGGTGGCCTGGTCAAAGTGGGCGGCCACAGCCGGATACAGTCCCTTGGTGATGCGACGCAGCAACTCCGGCTCCGTGTGGGCCAGCTCCACTGCACACACCAACTGTCGCAGGGACAAAGACTCGCCAATCAATCCCATGGAGCGCAGGACCTCTCGAATCGCCCGTTGTTGATTCAATGTCATCCCGCCTTCCCTCGTTTTTCTCAGGTCTATTTTACTATAACTCCCAGAAAAACGAAAGAAGTTTCATTCTGATTTTTCGACGTGATTCGACACCCCAATTTAGCCCTTCACCAAGGCCACAATGCGGGAGGTACCCAGCCGGGCAGCCCCCAGGTCCAGGAAGGTCTGGGCATCTTCCAGGGATGTAATCCCTCCGGCGGCTTTCACCTGCACCTGTGCTCCCACATGGGCACGCAGCAGGGCCACGTCTTCCGCCGTGGCGCCCCCAGAAGAAAATCCGGTGGAGGTCTTGATAAAGTCCGCCCCACTCTCGGTCACCAGCTCACACAGCTTCACTTTCTCCTCTTGGGTCAGCTGGCAGGTCTCCACGATCACCTTGAGGATATGCTCCCCACAGGCCTCCTTCACCGCCCGCAGCTCCGCCAGCACGTCCGACCAGCGGCCATCCTTCACCCAGCCCAGATTGACCACCATGTCAATCTCCCTGGCTCCGTTAGCCATGGCGTCCTGAGCCTCGAGCACCTTCACCGCCGTGGTGGAGTAGCCATTGGGAAACCCGATGACGGTACACACCGGAAGTTTCCCCGCCAAATACTCGCTGGCCTGTTTGACATAGCTGGGCGGGATGCACACCGAGGCGCAGCCATAGGCCACCCCGTCGTCGCAAATCTGGCGAATCTCTTCCCAGGTGGCGGTGGGGCACAGCAGGGTGTGGTCCACCGCCGCCAAGATGCGCCGTTCGTCCAATTCTCTCACCTCCCCCATGGTTTTATCTCTTCCCCATCATACCCTCCCTTCTGCCCCATTGCAAGAGGGTTTCCCCTTTCGCTTAACCATTGGTTGAATTTACTCAAGATTTCCTCCATTGCACTCAACCGCCATTTTTCCTATAATACAACCATCAAGCGAATGGAGGAGTTTCCATGAACCAGTCTTTGAGTGCCACCATCACTCGCCTGCGCAAAGAGCGGGGCTTAACCCAAGAGCAGCTGGGTCAGCTGGTGGGCGTCTCCGCCCAGGCGGTGAGCAAATGGGAAAAGGGCGGTGCCCCGGATGTGGAACTGCTGCCTGTGCTGGCCGATCGTCTGGGGGTGAGCATCGATGCCTTATTTGGACGGGCCGACCCGTCCACCGCCGACATAACCACCCAGTTTCAGCAGTGGCTGATGTCTATACCCATAGAGCAGCGCTTCTCTGCCCTGTTTAAATTGCTTGCTGTGTCCTCTCCGTACCTGGGCAGTAACCTGATGGGCTCTGGTATCATTCCCTCTATTTCCGTCGGCTCCACCTGCTTCATTGATAACATCGCCTTCGATGCTCCCCCCACTTGGCTGCGGGCTTATGTCCATGCAGAAGAAGGGCTGATGCTAGGGGTACTCGCAGAGGACTTTCCCCTCTTTTTGTTGATGCCGGAGCCTGCGAAAGGATATCGAGACAACCTTCCATCTCCAGAGCAATGCCGGAAGCTATTCTCTGCCCTGGCTCTACCCGGTGCTGTAGAAATCCTTCTATTTCTCTATGGGCGGGAAGAGGGCTTTTACCACCCCGCTGCCATAGCCAAACACACCAAGCTCCCCTTGGACGACGTGCTAGCAGCGCTGCCGCCAATGGTAGACTGTGAACTACTGAAGAAGAAGAACCTGGAGCTGGAAGACGGCCCCTCCCTGGTCTACACCCTGCATAACAACTTTTCCTTTGTTCCCTTTTTGTGCCTGACACGGTGGATCATGCAACCGGAGGACTCCCATGTATTCGCCTGTGACATCCGCAAGCGCCCCATCCTCACCCCGCCCTCAGAGAAAAAGGAGAACCAATCATGAAACAACCACTTGACCGCACCCTCTACACCCGTGCCATCTTCCGGGGCAATCGGTTATGCTTTGTCATCGCCCTCCTATTCACCTGTGCAGGCACCCTGTGGAATCTCATCGTCTCCTATCTGCTGGGGTACATCTTAGACATCATGACCACCGGGAATCTAGCCCAGCTGGCCCATACCACTCTGTTCTGCTTGGGGTTATCCGCTGTGATTTTCCTCTCCCAGTTGGCCCTGTACCGAGCCAAAACCCGGTTCATCCACCGGGGGCTGGCCCAGTACAAGGACCTCGCCTTCTCCCACCTATCCCAAAAGAGCATCCGGGCCTTTTCCCAGGAAAACACCGGGCGATACCTCTCCGCCCTCACCAACGACACCAACTCCATCGAAGAAAATTATCTCAACCAGTCCTTTCTTATGGTGTCCCAAGTGCTTCTCTTTTTTGGCTCGCTGGGCATGATGCTCTGGTATAGCTGGAAGCTGGCCTTGGCTACCATCCTGCTCAGCCTCATCCCCATTGCCGTCACCCTGGCCACCGGAGGCAAGCTGGCAGCCAGGGAGAAAAAAGTCAGCGAGGAAAACGAGAGCTATGTGTCCATGCTCAAAGACCTGCTCAGCGGGTTCTCTGTCATCAAAAGCTTCAAGGCAGAGGATCAGGTACGCTCCCGCTTCGCCCAGGCCAACGCCTGGTTGGAACACATCAAGGCCCGTCGGCGGTGGTTATACTTTCTCATCTCCGCTATGTCCACCTGTCTGGGCTTCCTGGTCCAGTTCGGCATCTTCCTCTTCGGTGCCTATCTGGCCATCCGAGGGGAGATCACCCCGGGCACCGTGCTTATCATGGTCAACCTGTGCGGCCTGCTTCTCAATCCCATCCAGACGGTGCCCCAGTACTGGGCCGCCCGCAAAGCCGCCCTGGCCCTCATGGACAAGCTGGCAGAGCTCACCGCTCAGAACCAGCAGGAGAGCGGCGTATCCATCCCCGCCACGCTGAGCCAGGCCATCACCCTGGACCACGTGTCCTTCGGCTACGAGCCGGACAAGCCCATTCTGCAAGGCCTCACCGTCCAGTTCCATGCCGGGAAGACCTATGCCATTGTGGGCAGCTCCGGCTCCGGCAAGTCCACCCTGCTGCACCTGCTCATGGGGGCCAGCGGGGCCTATACCGGCTCCATCGCCATCGACGGCACCGAGCTGCGGGACGTGGACGCCCACAGTCTCTATGACCTGATGAGCCTCATGGGGCAGGATGTATTTCTCTTTGACGACACCATCCGCAACAACCTCACCATGTTCCGCTCCTTCCCTGAGGAGGAGGTGGCAAAGGCTGTGGAGCGGTCCGGGCTGTTCCAGCTGCTCCAAATGCGGGGTGAGGACTACCGCTGTGGGGAAAACGGCGTGAACCTGTCCGGCGGCGAGGGCCAGCGCATCTCCATCGCCCGGTGCCTGCTGCGCCGCACCCCGGTGCTGCTGCTGGACGAGGCCACCGCTGCCCTGGACAATGCCACCGCCGCCGCTGTCACCCAGTCCATTCTGGACTTGACGGGCACCACCCGCATTGTGGTCACCCACCGCCTGGAGCCCCAGCTCATGGCCCAGTACGATGAGATACTGGTCATGCGGGACGGACGCATTCAGGAGCAGGGCTCTTTCTCCGCTCTTATGGACCGAAAGGGATACTTCTACTCCCTGTTCACCCTGGCACAGCCTACCTAACGAAAACGGCCTGACGGTATCCGTCAGGCCGTTTTTTATCGTTCCAGCAGTCTGGCCACCCAGGTGCGGTGGACCACCATGGCGCTTTTGGGGCAGAACTCCTGGCAGCAGAAGCAGCGGATGCACTTGTCCCGATGGACCACCGCCTTCCCCTTCTCGATAGTGATGGTCTTGGCCGGGCAGATGTTAGCGCACACGCCACAGCCCACACAGTGCTGTTTCACCACCTTGGGCTTCTGACTGAACACCTTGGCCATCACCGCGCCCCGCAGCCGCTTGGACAGGTGCTTCCCGTCCCCCTCAAAGAGGTGGCCGTTGCCCGTCTCAATGCGCTGGAAGTCCGGGACCACAAAGTCCTCCACGTTGCCCTGGACCGTCAGTTCCTCCACGGTGGGAGGAATGAGCCCTCGCTCCAGCGCCGCCTCCAGGGTGGGCACCTCCTCCCGGCGCAGGCCCAACAGCTGGGCGCACACCAGGTCCGCCTTGTGAGGGCTCTCAGAGGCCGCCAGAAGGCCCACGTGGCGTGGGGTACCTCCGGTAGGCCCGTTGCCCTCCATGCACGTCACGGCGTCTACAATGGTCAAACGCGGCTTGAAATACTCGTCCAGATCTACGATCATCCGGGCGAAGTCCCGAGGGTCAGGAAACCGGAAGTGATACTCCGGCTTCATGGCGCCGGGGATGGACCCAAACATGTTCTTGGCTCCACAGGTCATGGCCATCATGCCGTGGGTCTTCAGCTTGCAGAAATTGATGATGGCATCCGCCTTTGAAAGGTAGGCGGTATAGGTGAACTGGCGGCACACCTTGCCCTCCGGGTACTCCCCCTGGGCATGGCTGAAATCCCAGTTCAGACGGCCTCCCGCCTGCTCCACCTGCTCCATCCCGGTGGCCTGGTATACCCGCTTGACATAGGCGGCGTTGTACAGCCCGCCGGGGCTGTCCCCCACCACCACGTCTGCTCCACGCTCGGAGAGCATGCGCACCAGGGCACACAGCAACGACGGGTGGGTGGTGGCCGCCCGTTCCGGCTTGAGAAAGGTCACCAGGTTGGCCTTGATGGCAATTCTCATCCCCGGCTTCACCCAGGAGAGCCCCCCCAGGGGCTCCAGCACCCGTGCCAGAGCGGACTCCACCTCCCCCTGGGAATAGTCCTTGCAGGGGGTGAGCGCCACATCCGGTTTCATACGATTCCTCCTTTGGACAAAAAACTCCCCCGGCCTATGCAGCCGGGGGAGTTGGTACAGCGATTTGAGAAACTTAGGCTTCCTCGGACTCCTCGGTCTCCTCCACGTTGTTGCCCTCCAGCAGAGCACGGATGGACAGGGACACCTTCTTGTTCTCCTCGTCGATGGCGATGATCTTGGCGTCCACCATCTGGCCCTCAGTCAGCTCGTCGCCGGGCTTCTCCACACGGTGATCAGCGATCTGGGAGATGTGGATCAGGCCGTCCACGCCGGGAACGATCTCGGCGAAGGCGCCGAAGGTCATCAGCTTGACGATGCGCACGTTGGCCACATCGCCCACGGAGTACTTGCTGGTGAACACAGTCCAGGGCTCCTGGCTGCGGTCCTTCATGCCCAGAGAGATCTTCTTCTTCTCGGGGTCGAAGCCGATGACGTACACGTCCACCTCATCGCCCACGGAGACAACCTCAGCGGGGTTCTTGATGCGGGACCAGGACAGCTCGGAGACGTGGACCATGCCGTCCACACCGCCGATGTCCACGAAGGCGCCGTAAGAGGTCAGGCTCTTCACGGTACCGGTGTAGTGCTTGCCCACCTCGATGTTGTTCCAGATCTCGGCAGCGGCAGCGGCACGGGCCTCAGCGGCCACGGCACGGATGGAGCCCACCACGCGGCGGCGAGCACGGTTGACCTCGGTGATGCGCAGCTGCACGCGGGTCTTCACCATGCCGGACAGGTCAGCACCACGGGGCTGGCCGGACTGAGAGGCGGGGATGAACACGCGGATGCCCTTGACGTTGGCCACCAGGCCGCCCTTGTTCTCCTCGGTGATGATGCCTTCCAGCACTTCCTTGCTCTCCACGGCGTTCTCGATGGTCTCCCAGTTCTTGGCAGCATCCAGACGCTTCTTGGACAGCTTCACCATGCAGTCGCGGTCGCTGACCAGCATGACGTAGGTCTCGATCTCCTCGCCAACCTTGGCAATGTCCTCCACCTTCACGTCGGGATCATCGCTCAGCTCGGACACGGGGATGTAACCGGGATACTTGATGCCCAGCTCCACCTGCACCTCGGTGGGTGTGATGGCAACGACAGTACCAGTGACCTTATCCCCCGTATTCAAAGTTTTGAACGATTCCTCCAGCATTTCAGCAAAGGACTGTTCAATCTCCATAATTTCATCGCTCATTTTGTTGTAGACCTCCTTTATTATCCACTCCGGTGTGGATGCACCGGCAGTGATGCCAAGCGTCCGGACAGAGCAAAAGTCCTCCGGGGACAGAGCGTCTGCTTGCTCCACCTGCACCACGTGGGCACAGGACTCCTGGCAAATCTGGGTCAGACGCCGGGTATTGGAGCTTTTGGGGTCTCCGATGACGATCATACTGTCACACCTGCCGGCCAATTGAGCCGCCTCAGTTTGACGCTTAGACGTAGCACCACATATTGTATCAAAGTATTCCGCATTTGTACACACTTTTTTTGCGTTTTCAACGGAATTTTCCCAATTCGCCCGAATGGCCGTGGTTTGGGAGACAAACGTCAGGGGTTGATGGACCAATTCCGGGCGATTTTGGAAGATTTTTTCCAGCTCTTCCCAGTTTGCTGCCACCACAGAATGTTCTGCACATCCGGCAATGCCCACGATCTCCGGGTGGTCCGGGTCGCCCACAATCACCGGCACCCGGCCCTGGGCGGCGGCATTGCGGACAATGTCGTGGATGCGAGTGACGTTGGGACAGGTGGCGTCCACCACCTGGCAGTCCTTCTCCTGAAGCTGGGCGTACACCCGGTCCGGTTCTCCATGGGCCCGGATGAGCACCGTGGCCCCCTGGGGGACCTCCTCCAAGCTGTGGACGGTCACTGCCCCCAGCTCTTCCAGTTTGGCAATCACATGGGCGTTGTGGGTGATCTCTCCCAGCAGGTAGATCTTCTGGGTCTGGGCCAGCTGTTGGGCTTGCTCCACGGCTCGGCGCACGCCGTAGCAGAAGCCTGCGGACTTGGCAAGGAGCACTTCCTTCATACGCTACCTCCCAAATGATGAATCCGGTCCATGAGATCGTCAGCAATGCGCTGATAATCCTCCGGTCCCGCTTTTCTCCCCTCGTAGACGGGGGCATAGGGCTTACCAAACACCACCCGGGTCTTACGGAACAGCTTCTTCTTGGGAGCGATGTACACCGGGAGGAGCATGGTCCCGGTACGGGTGGCAAACATGGCGGCTCCGGTGTGGGCCGCGGCGTTCTCCCCCTCTTTCACACGGGTTCCCTCAGGGAAGAGCAGCAGCTTCTCCCCGTTGCGCAGCACCCGCATGGCCTCCTTGATGGCGGCCACATCCGCCTTGCCTCGCTTGATGCCGATGATGCCCGCCTTTCCCAGTAAAAAGCCCAGGACGGGAATCTTCATCAGCTCTTCTTTTGCAATGATGCGGGTTTGGCACCTCCAGCCTAAGGCGCACACCACATAAATGGGGTCTCCCAAGGTGGTGTGGTTGCCGCACATCACCACGGCCCCCTCCGGCACGTTCTCCCGGCCCTCGGCTTTCCAGGGGTGGAAGATTCGCATGAAAATCCAGATCAGGGGATACAGCACAGCATACAGTCGATTCATGGGCGCACGCCCTCCCTTCCCAGCTTGGCCACAATGGTCTCCAGCAGCAGCTTGTGGCTCTCCTCCAGGTCCTTGCCGGTGGTGTCCACCACGGTGGCGTCCTCCGCCTGTTTCAGGGGGGCAATGGCCCGCTCCATGTCCTGTCGGTCCCGCTCCACCACGTCGGCTAAAATCTGCTCCAGGTCGGCCTGCTGGCCCCGCTCCAGAAGCTCCAGATAGCGGCGCTGGGCCCGGTCCTTGGCGTCAGCGGTGAGGAAAATCTTCACGTCCGCCTGGGGCAGCACCACGGTGCCGATGTCCCGGCCGTCCATGATGACGTTGTGGTTGTCCGCCAGGTGCCGCTGCTTGTTGAGCAGGAAGGCCCGCACCGGGGCCAGCGCCGCCACTTGGGAGGCATAGCGGGAGATGACGTGCTGGCGGATGGCCTGGGAGACATCCTCGCCGTCCAGATACATCCGCTGCTGTCCGTCTTCGCCGTAGCCCATGGTGATGTCCACCTGGCCCAGAACCTGCTCCACCGCCTGGGGGTCGCTGGGGTCCACGCCTCGGCGCTGGACCGCCAATCCCACCGTGCGGTAAATGGCCCCGGTGTCCACGTAGAGATATCCCATCTCCTGGGCCAAAGCCCGGGCCAGGGTGGATTTCCCCGCCCCGGACGGGCCGTCGATGGCTATGCTGTAATACTTCATTGCGCTGCGCCGTCCTTTTTCTCTAAATATTCTGTGACTGCCTGTCCCGCCACCCAGCCGGTGGCCCAGGCAATTTGCAGGTTGAATCCGCCGGTATAGGCATCCACGTCCAACAGCTCTCCGGCAAAGAAGAGCCCCGGCACCTTCTTGGACTGCATGGTCTTGGGGTCTACCTCCCCCACCTTCACGCCTCCGGCGGTGACAATGGCCTCTTCCACCGGACGGGGCCCGGACACCTCCACGGAAAAGTCCTTCAGCGTCTCCAGCAGGCTGCGCCGCTGTTCCCGCCGCAAATCATGGGCCTTGGTATCCAAGGGAATGCCCGCTCGGCTGGCCACCACGGGAATCATGGACTGGGGCAGCAGCCCGCCCAGGGCGTTGCCCATGTTCTGGTTGGCCCGATCCGTGAAGTCCCGCACCAGCCGGGCGTCCAGCTTGCCCTCATCCAGGGCGGGCTTTAAGTCAATGTGCAGGGTATAGTGGTCCCGCTGGAAGTTCATATGGGCAGAGGCAGAGAGTACCAGGGGCCCGGACATACCGAAGTGAGTAAAGAGCATCTCCCCCATCTCCTGGTAGACCACTTTTCCCTTTTTATTTTTCGCCCGCACCTCCACGTTGCGCAGGGACAGCCCCTGCATCTGCTTACAGCAGGGGTCGGAGGACTCCAGAGGCACCAGGGAGCCCCGCACCGGGACGATTTCATGCCCCGCCTGCTGGGCCAGCCGATAGCCGTCCCCGGTGGAGCCAGTACGGGGATAGGAGGCCCCTCCGGTGGCCAGGATGACGCACCCCGCCTCCAGGCCCTGGGGGCTGTGCTGGGTGGTCACCCCTACCACCTGGCCGTCTTGGAGCTTCAAGCCCGTGACCCGGTCCCGGAGCAGCTCCACACCCAGGCGGCGCAGCTCGAAAAACAGGGCGTCGATGATGTCGGCGGCCTTGTCCGAGACGGGAAAGACCCGGTTCCCCCGCTCCACTTTCAGCTTGACCCCCAGGTCCTCAAAAAAGTCCATGGTGGCCTGGGCGTCAAACCGGGACAGGGCGCTGTACAAGAACTTGCCGTTGCGGGGAATGGAGGCCATCATCTCCTCCAGCGAGCAGCGGTTGGTGACGTTGCACCGCCCCTTTCCGGTGATGTACAGCTTGCGCCCCACCTTCTCGTTGGGCTCCACCAGCACCACCTGGGCCCCGCCTCTGGCGGCGGAAATGGCCGCCATCGTTCCGGCAGCTCCCGCTCCCACCACGATTACACTTTCTCTACTCACCGTCGTTCCATTCCTCTCCCGGGCGTGTTTGATTACTTCCCGTCATACTCCACCTTCTCATACACCTGATACTCGTCCCAGATGTTCTCCAGCCGCTCAAAGGTGGCGGTGACCTCCGCCTCCTTCTTCCGTCCCACCGCCGCAATCAGGGCGTTGAGAATGGACAGCGGAGCCACCAGGGAGTCCACAAAGGAGGCCATGTCACTCTTGGCCAGCAGGCGGAGGTTGGCCGTATCATAGAGGGGCGACATGGCGCTATCGGTGAGGGCTACCACCGTGGCCCCCTGGTCCCGGGCAAACTCCATGGCCCGCACCGTGCGGGTGGAGTAGCGGGGGAAGCTGATGCCGATGACCACATCTCCCTCTCCCACCCGGAGCATTTGCTCAAACATCTCGCTGGCCAGGGTGGTGTGCACCTGGCGCACGTTATCAAAAATCAGGTTGAAATAGAAAGCCAGGAAATCGGACAGGGCGGCCGCCGAGCGTACGCCCAGGATGTAGATATGTTTGGCCTTGACAATGGCCTCCACAATCGCCGAGAACTCCTCCCGGCTCAGCTCCTCCAGGGAGGTGCGGATTTTCTCAATGTCCGACTGCACCACCTTCTCCAGCAGGTCGTGGTCCCCCAGTCGGTCGTTGGACACCTCTATGCGCTGCACGGTGGTGAGCTTGCTGCGAATCATCTCCTGCAAGGCCCGCTGCATGGCGGGGTAGCCGTCAAAGCCCAGCTCGGCGGCAAAGCGCACCACCGTGGACTCGCTGATGCGCACCGTCTGTCCCAGCTTGGCTGCCGTCATAAACGCCGCCTTGTCGTAATTCTCCAAAATAAAACGGCCAATCAATTTTTGGCCCTTGGAAAATGTGCCCATATTGCTCTGAATTAGCGTCAAAATATCCCGACTCACAGCGGTTCCCCCTCACTGGCTCCTTGCCCAAGAAAATCGGCGTACCACCAAGGGCCGCCGATTTCCATCATTGTTTCTCTGTCCTATCATACTCGCTCTTTTGGTAAAATGCAAGAGGTTTTGCAAGAAGTTTACCGTCACTTGCAAATTTCATGAAACAATTCCTGCATCTCCCCTGCAGTCAGGGTCCTCCAGGTGCCCCGTTTCAGGTTTCCCAGCCGGAGATTGCCCTCCCGCACCCGCACCAGACGGGTGACGGTGACCCCGGCGGCGGCGCACATCCGCCGCACTTGGCGGTTTTTCCCCTGATGAATGACGATTTTCAGCTTCTGAGGCCCCAGAGGCTCCACATCGTCGGCCACCATGTCCTCCCCGTCCACCACCATGGGCTTGGAGAGGATGGGCAGGGCCGCCTCCACATCTCCGGTGACCTGGACGTGGTACTCCTTGCGCACCTCGTGGGAGGGATGGGTGAGCTTGTGGGTGAGGTCTCCATCGTCGGTGAGCAGCAGCAGCCCCTCCGAGTCCATGTCCAGCCGTCCCACCGGCCACACCCGCACCCCGCAGTCTGCCACCAGCTGGGCCACCGTCTTGCGCCCCTTCTCGTCCGAGAGGGTTGTGACGTACCCCCTGGGCTTGTGGAGCATGAGATATGTATGGCGGCGGGGCTGGGTCAATGCCACCCCGTCCACCTGGATGTGGTCCCGCTGGGGGTCCGCCTTCTCTCCCAGGGCAGCCACCCGTCCGTTGACCTGCACCCGCCCTGCGTTCAAATACTCCTCCGCCTTGCGCCGGGAACAGATCCCGGCCCCGGAGAGAATCTTCTGTATCCGTTCCTCCACGCGCTCACGCTCCTTGTCTAAATCAGTCCCATGCCGGGCACGGTGGTCTCCCAGCTCTTTCCCCACAGGCCCATCCACCAGCGCACCAGGGCGTTGGGTTTCCATCGGTCGTCTTCCACCCCGGTCCCCGTCTCCACGGGCATCTCCGCTACCACTTCCCCGTCCAAAATCCAGCGGGCAGTGCCCACCTGGGTCCCGGCGGGAATGGGAGCGGTCAAGGGCGAGTATACGTCCAGCTGCATATCCAGCTGTTCTCCCTCCGCCAGCGGGAACCAGCAGTCCCCCTGGGCCACCAGAGACACCGTGGGCTGCACACTGCCCGCCACTGCCGCCTGGCCCACCGCTGTCCCCTCCCCGCACAGCTGGGTGCCCGGGTAGGTGTCAAAGCCGTAGTGGAGCAGGGCCTGGTGGTCATCCCAGTCGTCCGGGTCGTTGAGGGTGACGCACACCAGAGTCTGCGCCCCCCGGGTGGCCGCCGACACCAGAGTGCGGCCGGAGGCCTCGGTGTACCCGGTCTTCATGCCCACGCAGTCCTCCTCCAGCCACAAGAGCTTATTGTGGTTGACAAAGGTGCGCCCCTCCAGAGAGATATTCTGGGTGGCGCAGATGCAGGCCACCGTGGGGTTTTCCAGGCAGGCGCAGGCCAGAAGGGCCATGTCATAGGCGGAAGAGTAGTGCTCCTCCTGGTTGAGGCCGCTGGGGTTGGTAAAGTGAGTGTTGGACATACCAAGCTGGCGGGCTTTCTCATTCATAAGCTGTGCAAAGCCCTCCAGGTCCTCCCCAATCCAACAGGCGATGACCTGGGCGGCATCGTTGCCCGACTGGAGCAGCAGCCCGTAGAGCAGGGTCTCCAGAGTCAGCTGGTCCCCCGCCTTGAGATAGAGAGAAGAGCCCTCCACCCCCTCCAGCCATTCCGGTTCCACGGTGATGACTTGGGACAGGTCGGAGGTCTCCTCCACCGCCACCAGGGCGGTCATCAGTTTGGTGATGCTGGCAATGGGGCGGGGCGTGTGCATGTTCTCTTCAAAGAGCACACGCCCGGACCCCGCATCCATGAGTACCGCCGACAAGGCAGAGGTGGACACCGCTCCCGCCGGGGCGGAGGTACCAAACAATAGAGTTAAGGCCACCAACAGGGCCGCAATCTTCCTCAAAAAAGGTCACTCCCATCCAATGTATCAGATGGGAGTAGTATCACCTTTATGCTCCGCTCTTATCCGTGCCGGTCTTTTTGTCGATATATCCGGTGACCTTTTCAAACATCTCGGGCACCAGGTCCACCACACGGCCCACCGAGTCCCCAGCGGGAGGCGCCACAGGCAGCAGCCGCACGCTGCCATCCTTGACGATGAGGAAGGCCACGGGGGTGACGTTGACCCCGGCCCCGGCGCCACCGCCGAAGTTCTTTTCCACGTTGGGGGTCTTGCCGAAGTCGGAGCCGCCAGTGGCAAAGCCAAAGGACAGCTTGGACACGGGGATGATGGTCACGCCGTCGGCGGTGACGATGGGCTGGCCCACCACCGTGTTGGTGTCCACCATCTCACGAATCCGGCTCATGGTCGTCTGCAACACTTCATTAATGGGATGCTTTTGTTCGCTCATGACTGTTTACCTCCTTGGAGTGCTGGGTGGTTCCACCCTCTTCGGCCTTGATGGCCGCCAGTTTTTTGATATATCGCAGGGCAAAGCTGAGGCACTGGCCCACGGTCAGGGAGAGCTCTGCCTGAGCTGACACCTGGGGCTCCTTTTTGTCGTAGTCCAGGTCCACCACAAATTTGTGGTCCTTCACCCGGAAGTTGCCGTCGATGAGGTTCCAGATGCCGCCGATGACTCCGTTGATCATTCCGTAGCCGATGGCAGCGGAGGCGGGGTCCTTCCCTGCCCAGATCAGGTGCATCTTTAGCTTGCGCACGATGATCTTCCGCCGCAGCTCCCCTGCCGCTTCACAGATGAGGGGCAGATAGCGTTGGAACTTCTTCCACGAGCCGGGGTTCAGAAGGGTCTCCAGAAAATTCTGGTTTTTCTCTTTCTCTGGCTGGGGTGTTTTTTTCGGTTCCTTGGGCTGCTTTTTCTTTTTCTTGGGCCGTTTGGCGGGTCTTGGCACCACCGGAACAGTGATGGGCCCCAGCGCCAGGGCCAGCCGAACTCCCTCCTGGCTGTAGCTGGCCTTGGCCCGCACAGGCACCAGCAAAAGCAGCGCCAGGGCCAGGACCACACAGCCCAGTACAATCCAAATCATCATGCCTCACCCGAGGGTTCTTCCCCCTCGTCCTCCTGCATCTTGGCGATGGCCGACTCCAAATCCAGGGTCAGCTGGGTGCCCTCCTGGCTGGCCGAGGGCAGCTCGGGCAGCTCGTCCAGGCTGGTCAGGCCAAAGGTGCGCAAAAAGTGGTGGGTGGTGCGAAACTGCATGGGACGGCCCGGGACCGCCAGCCGCCCCGCTTCCTCGATGAGCTTCCGCTCCAGCAGAATTCCCACGGTGTAGGAGCTGTCCACCCCCCGAATCTGCTCAATGTACGCCCGGGTCACTGGCTGGAAGTAGGCCACAATGGCCAGCACCTCCAGGGCGGTCTGGGACAGCTTGGGGGGCTTGCGGTGCTCCAAGGTCTTGCGGATGGGGTCTGCGTACTCCGGGGCGGTACACATCTGCCAGCTGTGCTCGGTTCGCACCAGGCAGATGCCACGGCGCTGGTAGCGGTACTCGTCGGCCAGCTTCCGGCACACGCTGTCCACCGTCTCCACATCCTGCTCCAGGGTGGCGGCCATGCGCTCCACCGGCACCGGGTCCCCGGCTGCAAATAGGATGCCCTCTATGGTGCATTCCAACTCCTTCAATTCCATGCTCAGGCTCCTCCGTCCTCTGCCGCCTGGGGCTCCGGGTGGGTACAGGTCAAGGTGCTGTCCTCCCCGGTGCCAGCCAAATAAATTTGATTGGATTTACAAAGCTCCAGCACCGCCAAAAAGGTGGCCACAATCTCGGAGCGGCTTTTACTGCCCCGAAACAGAGCCCGGAAGTGGGTCACTCCCAAGGTGGTCAGCTGGTCCAGAATCCACCGGGCCTTGGTCTCCACCGGGTAGGGCTCCCGGCCCACAATGCCGTGAAAGGCCCGGGTGGGCGGCGGGACATTTCCATCCCCCCGCTGAAACAGACGGCGAAAGGCCTCGGTGAGGTCTGCCGGGTCATGCTGATAGCGATAGGTCATCTCCTGGGGCAGGGGCTGGGGCTGGCCCACCAGATAGTCCCGTCCGAACTCATACCGCCCCGCCAACACACTGGTGATGCCCTTGATACGCTCATAGCTCTCCTTGTGCTGGTGCTCCTCCAGGGCCGCCATAAGCTGCTCCATCTCGCTCAAGGCCTCTTCGTCGTCGATAGAGAGGAGCATGCGGGTCTTGATGTACACCAGGTGGGCGGCCATGATGACAAACTCGCTGGCCACCTCCAGGTTCAGCCGTTCCCGCTGTTCCATCCAATCCAGGTACTGGTCCAGAAGCAGGGTAATGGAGATGTCCCGGATTTCGATTTTGTTTTTGCTCAGCAGGTGGAGAATGAGGTCCAGAGGCCCGTCGAAGTCCTCCATGCCCTCCTGTCTTACTTTTACCACCTTGTCCAGATGGTATACCGGGACATCCATACTTCTCCCCCCTCCTGGAATAAAATCGAGTTTATTATATCGAATTTGCGGGGGAAAAACAAGGGCGCTGCCGGGATTCCCCCGCCAGCGCCCACTTGGGGTCCATCAGGCCCTCTGTCCGGCCAGCTTCTCCAGGGCGGCTCGGGCCGCCATCTGTTCCGCCTCTTTCTTGGTGTGGCCCTTACCCTGTCCGGCTGGGACGCCGTCCACGGCGGCCTCCATGACGAAAATCCGGGCGTGGTCCGGTCCAATCTCCCGCACCAGGCGATAGCTCACGCTTACTCCAGGCTTGCGCTGCACCAGCTCCTGCAAGGCGGTCTTATAGTCCCGGTCCACCGCTTTCTCCCGCTCCTTGTCCAGGATAAAGGTGCGGATGATGCTCTCCGCGGCGGCCATGCCGCCGTCCAGGTACACCGCAGCCAACGTGGCCTCAGTGGCGTCGGCCAGAATGGAGGGCCGGGTGCGCCCGCCTCCGGCGGCCTCGCCCTTACCCAGCTTCAAATAGACGCCCAAATCCAGGACCTTGGCCACCTCGTATAAGCTTTCCTCACACACCAACGCTGCACGGGTACGGGTCAGTTCCCCCTCCGGCATGTTGGGATGCGAGGAAAACAAATGCTGTGCCACCACAAGGCCCAGGACCGAATCCCCCAAAAACTCCAGCCGCTCGTTGCTGGTCACGCCCTCCGAGCGGTGCTCGTTGGCGTAGGAGCTATGGGTCATAGCGTGCTCCAGCAGCGATAGGTTCTTAAACTGATACCCCAACTTCTCTTCCAAACTTTTCATACTACCCTCCACGGAAAAAGCCCCGCCAGTGGCAGGGCTTTCCCCAAATCAAATGACTTCTTACAGATCCAGATGCTCCTGCATGTACTTGTACAGGTCGCCCACGGTGACGATGGAGCTGATCTCCTCTTCCTCCATCTCCTCCATGCCGAACTCCTCCTCCAGAGCCATGGAGAGGTCCACCAGGTCCACAGAATCCGCACCCAGCTCGTCCACAAAGGCGGTATCCTTGGTGATGGCGTCAGCGTCCACGCCAAACTGCTCGGCAATCAAGGCACACAATTTTTCAAACATACTTTTCTCAAGCTCCTTTTATGTTGCTTTGGTAACAACATAATAGGGGCTTGATGCGTCCCTGTCAAGTGTCTTTTTGACAGTTTTTACTCCGCAGTCCCGTCTGTCTCCTGCTTTTTTGCCAAGCCCTTCACGGGCAGGCGCATGTACTCCACGTTTTCCGTGATATCCTCGATGATGCCGGACTTGCTGTACTCCATGGCCTGACGGATGGCGTTCTTCATGGCATAGCCGTCGGAGGAGCCGTGGGCCTTGATCACCGGGTGGGAAATGCCCATCAGGGGCGTGCCGCCCACCTCGCCGGAATCCATCTTCTTTTTGAACTCCCGCAGCCCGTCCTTCACCAGCAGGGCGGCAATCTTGGTCTTGAGGCTGGACAAGAACATCTTCTTAATCTCCCGGGCCATGTAGATGCCCACGCCCTCCATGGTCTTGAGGAAGATGTTGCCAGAGTAGCCATCGGAGACGATGACATCCACCGAACCGGACACCGCCTCCCGGGCCTCCACGTTGCCCACGAAGTTGATACGGCCCTCGTCCGAGGCCTTTTGCAGCAGGCCATAGGCCTCCCGCTGCAAGTCAGTGCCCTTGGAGGGCTCCGCTCCGATGTTCAAAAGGCCCACCTTGGGCTCGGGGCGACCCAGCACCCGCTCAGCGTAGTAGCTGCCCATAAAGGCAAACTGGAGCAGGAACTCCGGGGTACACTCGGCAGTAGCGCCGCAGTCGATGAGCACCGCACCGCCGTTGCCCGTGGGCACCACAGGGGCCAGAGCCGCTCGGCGAATGCCCTTGATGCGCTTGGTCATCAGGGTGGCGGCGGACAGCAGGGCTCCGGTGGAGCCGGCGGAGACAAAGGCATCTCCAGTGCCGTCCTTGAGCAGGTTCAGACCCACGGTGAGGGAGGAGTCCTTCTTCTCCTTGAAGGCGGTGGCAGGGTTGTCGCACATCTCCACCACCTGGTCGGCGTGGGTGATCTCCAGGCCCTGGGGCACTTCTGTGACCCCCTCCTTGTGCAGGGCCTCCAGAATCTCCTCTCCACGGCCCACCAGCACCACTTCTACGCCGTACTCGGCAATGGCATCCAAGGCACCTCGCACCGGTGCCTGAGGGGCGTTATCGCCGCCCATGGCGTCTACAATGATCTTCATCTCCGGCCCTCCTTCGTTACAGCTTCTCTCGCAGGGTATCCACCAACTCCAGAGAGCGGCGGGACAGCTCTGCGTTTTTGTTCCGCTTGCCCTTGACCTTGTGGTCCAGGGGCGGCATGATTCCAAAATTGATGTTCATGGGCTGGAAGTCCACCACGCTCTCGTTGCTCACGTACTGAGCCAGAGCGCCCAAGGCGGTCTCCCGGGGAAAGTCCACGGGGGGCTTGCCCAGCAGGCGGTTGGCCAGCTCCACCCCGGCCACAAAGCCGGAAGCGGTGGACTCCACATACCCCTCTACGCCGGTAATCTGTCCGGCAAAGCAGATGCGCTCCTGGCCCCGCACCCGGTAGTAAGCGTCCAGCAGCCGGGGGGAATCCAGGTAGGTGTTGCGGTGCATGACCCCGTAGCGCACGTACTCGGCGTGGGCCAGAGCGGGAATCATGGAGAACACCCGCTTCTGCTCTCCCCACTTCAAATGGGTCTGGAAGCCCACGATGTTGTACAGGGTGCCCTGGGCGTTGTCCCGGCGCAGCTGCACCACGGCGTAGGGCTCCTTCCCCGTCTTGGGGTCGGGCAGGCCCTTGGGCTTGAGGGGGCCAAAGCATAGAGTCTGTTCTCCCCGTCGGGCCATGACCTCCACAGGCATACACCCCTCAAACACCCGGCCGTCCTCAAAGCCATGGACGAGGGCCTCTTCCGCCTGGCACAGCTCCTTCCAGAACTCCAGGTACTCCTCCTGGCTCATGGCACAGTTGATGTAATCCGCCGTGCCCCGGTCATACCGGGAGGCAAACCAGGCGTGGTCCATGTCGATGCTCTCATAGGTTACAATGGGAGCGGCGGCATCGTAGAAATTCAAATACCCGCTGTTGGGGAAGAGCTTGGCAATCTCCTCCGACAGCCCTTCCGAAGTGAGGGGTCCGCTGGCGATGATGACCTCTCCCTCTGGGATGTGGGTGACCTCCCCCTCCACCACGGTGATGTTGGGGTGACTGCGCACGGCGTCGGTGACCGCCTGGGAGAAGGCCTCCCGGTCCACGGCCAGCGCGCCGCCCGCCTCCACACGGGTCTGGTCGGCGCAGCGCAGGATGAGAGAGCCACAGCGGCGCAGCTCCTCCTTCAGCAGCCCCACCGCATTCTCCAGCTGGTCGGAGCGGAGGGAGTTGGAGCACACCAGCTCCGCAAAGCCGTTGCTGTGGTGGGCGGGGGTCATCCTGTGGGGCTTCATCTCGTGCAGGGTCACCCCAATCCCCCGCTGGGCCAGCTGCCAGGCGGCTTCACAGCCGGCCAGGCCTGCGCCAATGATGGTTACATTCATAGTTCTTCCTTTATCTCAGGCCTCTTCCGCTTCTTTCGCGGATTTCGCCGTGGTTTTCTTGGTGGTCGTCTTCTTCGTGGCGGTCTTTTTGGTCGTGCTCTTCTTGGCGGTAGTCTTTTTCGCCGTGGTCTTCTTCTTGGTCTCGCCCTCGGCCTGCTCCTGACCTTCCACCTGCTGGGCTGCCTCGCCCTCTTCGGTCTTCTTGCGGAAGCCGCCCCGTTTCTCCTCCGGGAGGAAGTTGGGGCACTTCTCGTTGATGCAGAAGGGACGCTTGTAGCCCCGGCCCGCCTTTTTGAACATGGTGTGGCCGCACTCCGGGCAGCAGTCCTTCACGGGCACGTCCCAGGTGCGGAACTCACAACGGCGGCTCTCGTCCTTGCTGTTGAGGTGCTCGCAGCAGTAGTAGGTGTACTGCTTGTGGGTCTTCTTGCTGGTTCCGGTGCGCTTGACCAGGCGGCCGCCGCACAGGGGGCACTTGCCCAGCATCTCCACCACCAAAGGCATGGTGAAGTTGCACTCCGGCCAGCCGGGACAGGCCAGGAAGCGGCCAAACCGCCCGGACTTCACCACCAGGTTTCGCCCGCACTCGGGGCAGATCTCCTCGGAGACCTCGTCGGGGACCTTGATGCGCTCCCCGTCCAGCTCGCTCTCCGCCTTCTTCATCTCCTGGTCAAAGTCGGTGTAGAAGTCGGACAGCACCTGCTTCCAGTTCACCTCGCCGGTCTCCACCTTGTCCAGCCGCTCCTCCATCTGGGCGGTAAAGGCGGGGTCCACAATGTCGGAGAATTTATCCTTCATCAGCCCCGTGACCACTTCTCCCAAGGGAGTGGGCCGCAGGTGCTTGCCCTCCTTGACCACGTACTCCCGGTCGGTGATAGTGGAAATGGTGGGGGCATAGGTGGAGGGTCGGCCGATGCCCTTCTCCTCCAAGGCCCGGATGAGGGTGGCCTCGGTAAACCGAGCGGGGGGCTGGGTAAAGTGCTGCGAGGGGCTCAGGTCGTCCAGGCGCAGGGCCTCCCCCTCCTTCAGGTCAGGCAGCGGGGACTGAGGCGCCTCGTCCTCATCGTCCCGGCTCTCCTCATACACGGCGGTGAAGCCGGAGAACTTGATGGAGGAGTGGCTGGCCCGGAACTGGTACCCGGCGCTCTCCACCTCAATGGACACGCTGTCATAGACGGCCTGGGCCATCTGGCAGGCCAGGAAACGGCTCCAGATAAGCTTGTACAGCCGATACTGCTCGCTGGTCAAATCCTTCTTCAACTGCTCCGGGGTGAGGTTCACATCCGAGGGACGGATGGCCTCGTGGGCGTCCTGGGCAGAGTCCTTGGCCTTGAAGTGGCGGGTCTTTTCGGGGTAATAGTCCTTGCCGTACCGAGCCTCGATGAAGGTCTTGGCGGAGGCCAGGGCCTCCTCAGACAGGCGCAGAGAGTCGGTTCTCATGTAGGTGATCAGACCCACGGTGCCCTCTCCGGCGATGTCCACGCCCTCATACAGCTGCTGGGCCACGGACATGGTGCGCCGAGGGGTCATGTTCAGCTTTCGAGAGGCCTCCTGCTGCAAGGTAGAGGTGATAAAGGGCGGGGCGGGGTTGCGCTTTCTGTCCTGGCGCTTGACTGCCCGCACTGTGAAGGTTTCTGCCTTCACAGCATCCATGACCTCCTGCACCTCCTGGGCATTGCCCAGTTCCATCTTCTTGTCCCGGCCGTAGAACTCCGCCCGGAACGCGCCGATGTTGGGGGCGATGCGGCCCAGGTCGGCGGTGATGGACCAGTACTCCTTGGGAACAAAGGCGCGGATCTCCTCTTCCCGCTCCACCACCAGGCGGGTGGCCACGGACTGCACACGGCCCGCAGACAGGCCACGGCGAATCTTCTTCCACAGCAAGGGAGAGAGCTGATAGCCCACAATCCGGTCCAGAATACGCCGGGCCTGCTGGGCGTCCACCAGGTTCTGGTCGATCTCCCGGGGGGACGCGATGGACTCGGTGACCACCTTGCGGGTGATCTCGTTGAAGGTGACCCGGCAGGTCTTCTCCTTGGGCACCCCCAGTACCGACTGCAAGTGCCAGGAGATGGCCTCTCCCTCTCGGTCAGGGTCGGTGGCCAGATAGACACGCTGGCTGTCCTTGGCGGCTTTTCTCAGCTCGGAAATGGTCTCTTCCTTATCCTTAATATCCTGATAGTCCGGCTCGAAGGTGGTCACGTCCACGCCCAGCTTGCTCTTGGGCAGGTCCCGCACGTGGCCCATGGACGCCTTCACCTGATAGTCCGGTCCCAAATATTTTCCAATGGTTTTTGCCTTAGCTGGTGACTCTACAATCACCAAATTCATATTTCCCATAGATTCTTACTCCATTTTCAGTTTCACCGCTGCCCGGAATCGCTTGTCCTTTCCCTGGGCCACGTACCCTTGCAGCTGCAACATGGTCAGAGCGGCCAGAACCTGTCTGGCAGAGCGCTGGGTGTGCTCCACCAGGCCGTCCGCTCCCTTGGCTCCCTCTTGCAGAGCCAGGAGCACCACCTGCTCGTCGTCGGTCAGATTTTTCCGGCACTCCTTCCAGTCAATATATTCCATGCTTTCGGGATTGTCAACCTCTTTTTCCACAGCGGGGGCCGTTTTGGGGGAAACAGGAGCCGGTTGTACCTGCTCCAATTGCTGCAATCTCTGCTCCACCACCTGGGGGTTCAGAGGGGGCTGTACCCCTAGTTTTTCCGGGAACCGATCCCGCCATTCACACAAGATATCCTCCCCACAGGTCACCAGTTTGGCGGCTCCCTCCTGGATGAGGCGGTTGGTGCCCTCGCTGGCCGGGGCGTCGATGGCACCGGGCACCGCGTATACGTCCCGGTTCTGGTCCAGAGCGTGGCTGGCTGTGATGAGGGCGCCGCCCCGCCGGGGACTCTCCACCACCACAACGCCCAGAGACAGACCGCTGATGATGCGGTTGCGCACTGGGAAGTGGCTGCCCTTGTGCTCGGTCCCTGGGGGATATTCCGAGAGAAGGAGCCCGGAGGCCGCCACATCCTCGTAGAGGAATCGGTGGTACCGGGGATAGATGACGTCCAGCCCTCCGGCCAGTACGCTCACCACCGTGCCCCCGGCCATGAGCGCTCCCCGGATGGAGGCCGCGTCAATGCCCTGGGCCATACCGGACACCACCATAGCGCCGCCGTGGGTCAGCTCCATGGCCAGCTTTCCCGCCACCCGCTCCCCGTAAGGGGTACAGCTGCGGGTGCCCACCATGGCAATGGCCACCTGGTCGTCCAGAGAGATGGGGCGTCCCTTGGCGTAGAGCACCAAGGGCGGCTGGGGGATGTTCTCCAAGCGCTGGGGATACACCGCATCCTGACGGGTCATCACCCGGATGCCCAGCTGGTCGCAGCGGTCCAAAATCCGCTCCACCTCTCTCATGGACTTGTCCTTGAGAGAGGATCGGGCCAGACCGCTGAGCCCGGTGAGTTCATCCACGTCCTTGGCATGGGCGTAGTATACCCGCTCCGGCCCGCCGAAGTGGTCCAGCACCCGCTGCATGGTCACCCCCGCCAGGCCTCGCCGAGTGGACAACCACACCCAGTATTTCAAGTGGGACACCGTTCCCCGCCCCCTTCTCTCTCCTTTATAATTGGTCTCTGGCCATCTCCCAGAGCACCACCGACGCCGCAACGGCGGCGTTGAGGGATTCGCATCGCTCCACCATGGGAATTTTCACCGTCTTCTCACACAGCTGCAAGCTCAGGTCGGACACGCCCCGGCCCTCGCTGCCGATGATGACGCCGCTGCGGGTCAGAGAGACCTGCCGCACGTCCACGGTGTCCTCCTGCAGGGCTGTAGCATACAGAGGAATGTCCGCTGCCCGGAGCCGTGCCGCCGCCTGCTCCAGGGTGCACTCCCACACGGGCAGGCGGAACGCTGCCCCCATAGTGGACCGCACCGTCTTGGGGCTCCAGGGGTCGGCACAGCCGGAGCACAGAATGAGGCCATCCGCCCCGAAGGCGTCAGCAGTGCGCCAGATGGTGCCCACGTTGCCCGGGTCCTGCACCCCGTCCAAAATGAGATAGCGGTTCCCCGTCAGCTGCTCCGGCAATTCCAGAGCGGGGGTGCGGCAGACAAACACCACTCCCTGAGGGGTCTGGGTCTGAGCCACCGCCTCCAGCAGAGAGTCCGGTACCTCCACCACCCGCACGTCGTCGGGCAGCTGGGGCAGGGTGACCCCGGAGGCGTACACCACCGTCTCCAGGGGAATGCGCCAGCGCACCGCCTCCTGAAGCAGCTTGGGCCCCTCCCCCACGAATACGCCCTCCTCCCGGCGGGCGCTGCGCTTGCTGCCCAGCTTGCGCAGCCGGGTGACCAGGGGGTTGGAACGGCTGGATATCACTTCATGTCTCATTTGTCGCATATCTTGGCAATGTCCTCGTCCCGGCCCAGCACCATCATCTTGTCATTGGGGAAGAGCACGTAGTCTGCCCCCGGGGAGACGTTGACCTCCTGGCCACGGCGCACGGCGATGACGTTCAGGGCGTACTTGGCCCGGATGTCCAAGTCCCGGATGGTCTTGCCCTGCCAAGCGGCGGGCAGGTCCACCTCCACGATGCCGTAGTCCTCAGACAGTTCGATGTAGTTGAGGATGTTGGAGCGGGCCAGACCCTGGGCCACCTTGATGCCCATCTCATGCTCGGGGAACACCACGTGGTCCGCCCCAACCTTCTCCAGCAGACGCTGGTGGACGTGGCTCATGGCCTTGCACACCACACGGGGCACCCCGGCCTCTTTCAGACGCATGGTAATGAGGGCGCTGCTGCCCACGTCGTTGCCCACGGCCACCACGGCACAGTCGTACTCGCCAATGCCCAGGGCATTGAGTACCGCCGGGTCTCGAGCATCGCCCACCACGGCGTGGGTCACCAGGTCGGCCACACTCTGCACCCGATCCCGGTCCGTGTCCACGGCCAACACGTCATGGCCTACTTCGAACAACTCTCTGGCCACCGCCGTTCCAAAGCGGCCCAGGCCAAACACTGCAAAATTCTTCACGTCAATTCCTCCATTAACCGATCATAACGTCACTTTCCGGATAGCTAATGCGGCTCTGCCGCCCGCCCTGGGTCAAGAATGCCACGGACAGAGAGAGCACACCCACACGGCCCAAGTACATCATCGCCACCAGCAACAGGTGGGAGAAGGTGGACAGGGTTGGGGTGATTCCGGTGGTCAGACCCACCGTGCCCAGAGCAGAGGCCGTCTCAAAGGCGGCGGACAGATAGGGGACCTCATCCACCACCGAGATGGTGATGGAGGAGAACAGGAACATCACAGACACCACCAGGACCAAGGTCACGGCGGAGAGCACCTTGGTCAGGGGGATGGTGCGGCCCCGGATAGTCACCTCACTGCGGCCGTGGAGCCCGGCCCGCATGGCCAGCACCAGCACACCCAAAGTCACGGTCTTAATACCACCAGCGGTGGACCCGGCAGAGCCGCCCACCAGCATGAAGAGGACACACACAAACTGGGACACCTCTCGCAGTCCGCCCTGGGAAATGCTCAAAAATCCAGCGGTACGCAGGGTGATGGACTGGAACAGGGCGTTGAGCCCCTGCTGCCACCAGGGCATTCCCCCCAGCGTCTCGGGGTTGTCATGCTCCACCAGCAGGAAAAACAGCATGCCTCCCACAATGAGGGATGCCGTGATGACAATCACCATCTTGCTGTACAGGGACAGACGGTGGAAGGACTTCTTGTGTATGATCTCCTCCCACACAAAAAAGCCCAGACCGCCGCACACAATCAGGCAGGCCACCGTGAGCAGCACCACCGGGTTATCAGAATAGGTGGACAGGCTGCCCAAGCCGTCCGGGCCCAGCAGGTCAAAGCCCGCATTACAAAAGGCAGACACGGCGGTGAACACGCCCTTCCAAATGGCCCCCATGCCATAGCGGGGCCAGAAACACGCCGTGAGCACAATGGCGCCCATGCCCTCCACCAGGAAGGTCAGGCGGAACGCTCCACCCACCAATCGGGCCACGTCGTGCATGTCGTTGAGGTTAAAGGCGGACACCATCATCAGCCGCTGACTCAGCGACATGCGCTTTTTTACCAGGCTGGCCAACAGAAAGATCACACTCATAAAGCCCAAGCCGCCCAGCTGAATCAAAGCCAAAATGACCACCTGACCAAACAGGGTAAACTGAGTCAGGGTGTCCACCACGATTAGGCCCGTCACACAGGTGGCGGACGTGGCCGTGAACAGAGCCGTGATGGGCCCACAGCTCACCCCAGACCGGGACGAAATGGGGAGCATCAACAACAGTGCTCCCATCAGAATGACTCCAGCAAACGATAAGGCGATGACTCTGGTGGAGTTGACCACCCGTCTCCGCCGCCCTCTGCCACTCATCTTCCACACCTCTCCATTCCATAGGAAAGTCATACCGTCAGAGCCCTCTGCCGGTATGACTTTGCGCAGATCTGTTCAAACACGGGCCGACGAGTTCACATCGTTGCTTCATGGTTCTCGCCCTCCCCGTTTCTGATTGGGAAACTCTGACGGTTTCCCGTTCTTTCCCGCCCGCACTCGCTTCTTCGCAGGCGATCCCCTACATTGTACAAATAACCATGGGAAATTTCAACCCCTTTGTTCCCATCCCCGCCAACTCCTGTCTTTTGTGGAATCTCCCCGCATTTTTCAATCACCCTATATCTTGCATGATGCTAATTGTATATTGATTCCAGGTCCTCTCAGGCGTATAATTAAGTATCATAATCACGGGCTTATTGGGAGAAACCGCGGAAAACCATCTGGTTTTCCGCGGTTTCCTTCCTGCCTAAAAAAAGGAGACTTCATATTATATGGATGGACGAAAATTTTGCTGTCGGATTTTGTTTTATGTGCTGGGCCTGTTTGTCATGGCCTTTGGGGTCACCTTCGCGGCCAACTCCAACCTGGGAATGTCGCCGGTAAACTCCATTCCCGCCGTACTCAGTGCCATCACCAACATCGAGATGGGCACCTGTGTGATTATCATTTTCTCCCTGTTTATTGTGGCACAAATTCTCATCAAGCGGCGACAGTTTCGCCTCATTGACCTGACACAGCTGATTTTCTCCACCATCTTCGGCTTTTTCGTGGACTTCACTAACTTTCTTATGGGCGGCATTTGTCTGCCCACTGTGGCAGGGCGTGTCGTCATGATGCTCATCCGCCTGGTGCTCATCGCCATTGGAGTGTCCGCCTATGTGGCCACCGATCTCATCAACATGCCCATGGAGGGCATGACCCTGGCCATCACTCAAGCCGTGAAGCACAAGACCTTCCGCCAGGTCAAGGTGGTGGTGGACACCGCCACCGTGGTCATCGCTCTGGTGCTGTCTCTGGTATTTATGGGTGTGATTCAGCTCAATCAGGGCATCACAGGCTATCCCACCAGCCTGGTCTTTGTGGGCACCATCGTCAGCGCCGTGGGCGTGGGGACCGTCATGGGTCCCGTTCAGAAGGTGGTCCTCCCTCCCATCCGCCGCATCTGCTTCGGCTCCTCGGCCCAGACGGCCCAATAATTGCAACAAATGCCCCGAGAGGCTTGAAGCCTCTCGGGGCATTTCAGACTGTCCAAAAACCCCTGTTTTCATGAAGCGAAAACAGGGGTTCTAGTC
>NHCFR05603__coassemble_482_pt1 | contig 28199 bp, 21 predicted proteins | sample NHCFR05603__metabat2_high_PE_050 | metagenome-assembled genome bin NHCFR05603 | reverse complement strand
GACTAGAACCCCTGTTTTCGCTTCATGAAAACAGGGGTTTTTGGACAGTCTGAAACACCCTGGAAGCACCGCTTCCAGGGTGTTTTTTTAGTGTGCATGTTCGTCAATAAACCGGGGTTCCAGCTTGGAATAGACAATCTTTTGGCTGGAGTACAACGAAAACTTGCCGCTGAGCAGGTAGCTGAGGGCACAGGCCAGGGCGAAGAAGAGCAGCCCCTGGCTGCCGAACAGCTCCACACTCAAAAAGATGCTGGCCAGGGGGCAGTTCACCACGCCACAAAAGAGCGCGATCATACACACCGCCGCCCCAAAGCCCGGGTCTACCCCCAGCAGCGGGGCCACGGCGCAGCCGAAGGTGGCTCCCACAAAGAAGGTGGGCACGATCTCGCCGCCTCGGTAGCCCGCCCCCAGGGTGAGGGCGGTGAGCAGCAGTTTCAACGCAAAGGCCCAGGGCACATGCACGGTGCCCTCGTCCACTGCCAGGGCAATGATGTGGCCCCCTGCCCCGTTGTAGTCGCCGCTGCCCTCCAGGAGGCTGATGGCCACCACCAGCACGCCGCCCACCACGGCCCGTAGGTAGGGATTGCGGAAGGTGTGGGCGTACCAGTGCCCGGTCTGGTGCACCACCACGCAGAAGGCGATGGCCAGCAGGGCGCACCCCACGCCCAGCACCCCAATCTGGGCCAGAGACGCCGCGCCCAGGGTGGGAATGGCGTCCAGGGTGTAGTGCTCCCCTTCCACCCCCAGCAGAACGGTGACCCCCGTGGACACCAGGGCGGTGAGCAGACAGGGGAACAAGGCGGAGTAGTGGACGATGCCCACGCTCACCACCTCCATGGCAAACACCGTGGCGGTGAGTGGGGTGCCAAACAGGGCGGCAAACAGGCCGCTCATGCCGCACATGACCTCCACATTCATCTGGCGTTCCCCCAGGTGCACCCGCTGGCCCACCTGGCAGGCCAGACTGCCGCCAATTTGCAGGGCCGCTCCCTCCCGGCCCGCACTGCCGCCGGTGAGGTGGGTGAGCACCGAGCCGATGAAAATGAGGGGGGCCAGGCGCAGAGGCGGACGCTGGCCGGAGCGCACGCTGGCGATGATCTGGTTGGTGCCGCTGTCATTTGCCATGCCACAGACCTGGTACAGCCACACAATGGCCAGGCCTGCCAGGGGCATACACAACAGCAGCCAGGGGTGCTGCCCCCGCCATGCGGTCACCAGAGTGATGGCATGAGAAAAGGCGGACCCCGCCGCCCCGCATACCACACCCGTGAGAGCCGCCAACACGGTCCAGTGGACCCAGGCCCCCGCCGTGGGGCTGACCCTGCCCCAGAAATCCCTCGCTTTTTCTCTCATATCCTCCCGCCCTTTACGGTTACATTGGTGATTTCGATTATATTCCCCCCTCCCTGCACTGTCAAGGGCGGGGGGAGCAAACCGCTCCCCCCGCCCGGGGTATGTGGGTTCAGCCGCCACGGGTGAAGGTCACTTCACCCAGACTGACGTTGCTGAAATCCATATTTAACTTGTCGCCGTCCAAAGTGTAGGGGGTGGCCCCATCGCTGCCCGGCTCCGTGTCCTTGTCATCGGAGGTGTACACCTGATTCCCCTCCAGCCGGTACTGGCCCTCCGTCTGAATCTGCTGGGCTACGGAGGAGCTCAGATTGCTCATGCTCTGTTCCATCAAGTCGGTGAAGCTCTCCCGGTCCATGCCGGACTGGGCCAGGACCTCGTCCACCGTCATGTCGGTGATGCCCTGCTCCTTGAGCATCTGCTCCATGTATACCATGGTGGCATCCACCGACTTCTGAATCAGCGCATCCATGCTCTCGTCCAGCTTCTCCTGGTCCACCGTCATGATATAGGTGTTGTCGTCCCGGAATTCAATCTCCAGGGGAATGTAGAAGTTCTCTAGCTCCAGCTCGTCGGCGATCTCGGGGGCGGTCACCCGCATTCCCTCCACCACCTGGTCCATCACATCCACCTGGCCGGACCAGGTGCCCACCAGGTCCTCCTTGGAGTCGTTGCCGCCGCAGGCGGCCAGGGTCAGAGTCAGTCCTAAGGCCAGAGGCAATGCCATCCATCTGTGTTTCATGGTTCATAACTCCTTTCCTCGTCTCTCTTGGGCGCATAGCTGCGCTTTTTGGTTCCATCATATCATACGTGTGCATATCTTTCAAGCAGGGCCCAGGATGTTACAAATTTTTTGGATTATTTGACGTGATTTGTCTGGAGAATTTGGCGGTTTTGCCCCGGATTTTCGCGGTCGCTGCCGGTTCAACCGCTCTTTTTTGGCCCGAGTTTCTGCCATGTGGAGGATTTTTCCGGCTTTTTGCAGCCAGAGGGTTCCTGTGCTGCCTGGGACAAAGAAACTTTGAAAAATTTTTCACAACCCCCTTCCATTTGGCTGGAATGTGATGTATAATAGCCTTGCGCAAACGCGATCATCCAATTTTATAAGGAGTGATACCAATGAGCATTAAAGTAGGTATTAACGGTTTTGGCCGTATCGGCCGAATGGTTTTCCGCGCCAGCATCAATCATCCCGAGATCGAGATCGTGGGTATCAACGATCTGTGTCCCGCTGATTACCTGGCCTATATGCTGAAGTACGACACCATGCACGGCCACTTCGAGGGCGAGGTTTCCGCCACCGAGACCGGCATCGTTGTCAACGGCAAGGAGATCCCTGTCTTCGCCGAGCGTAACCCCGCTGACATTCCCTGGGGCAAGCTGGAGGCTGAGTACGTTGTGGAGTCCACCGGCCTGTTCCTGACCAAGGAGAAGGCTCAGGCTCACATCGACGCCGGCGCCAAGAAGGTCATCATGTCCGCTCCTTCCAAGGACGACACCCCCATGTTCGTGTGCGGCGTCAACCTGGACGCTTACACCTCCGACATGACCTTCGTGTCCAACGCTTCCTGCACCACCAACTGCCTGGCCCCCATCGCTAAGGTGCTGAACGACAACTTCGGCATCAAGGACGGCCTGATGACCACCGTGCACTCTGTCACCGCTACCCAGAAGACCGTTGACGGTCCCTCTCTGAAGGATTGGCGCGGCGGCCGTGCTGCTACCGGCAACATCATCCCCTCCTCCACTGGCGCTGCTAAGGCCGTGGGCAAGGTTATCCCCGCTCTGAACGGCAAGCTGACCGGTATGTCCATGCGTGTTCCCACCCTGGACGTGTCCGTGGTCGACCTGACTGTCAACCTGGAGAAGCCCGCCACTTACGCTGAGATCTGCGACGCCATGAAGAAGGCTTCTGAGGGCGAGCTGAAGGGCGTTCTGGGCTACACCGACGAGGACGTGGTGTCCAGCGACTTCCTGGGCGATTCCCGCACCTCCATCTTCGATGCCAAGGCTGGTATCGCTCTGACCGACACCTTCGTGAAGGTCGTGTCCTGGTACGACAACGAGATGGGTTACTCCAACAAGGTTCTGGAGCTCATCAAGCACATGTACTCCGTGGACCACAAGTAAGAAAACCATTTCAAAGGGCTCTGCTTCGGCAGAGCCCTTTTTTTGCGCTTTTTTGTGCAGAAAAGAGGGGAAGATCGACCTTCTCCCTGGCTCAGTTCCGGCTTGCCAGCCGGGTGGGACGCTCCGCTGGGGTGACTTTCTGCCGGCAGAAAGTCACCAAAGACCGCCAAAGGCGGGGCCTTCCCCCGCCTTGTGGAATCCACCCCGCGGTACTGGGTGGAGAGTGCGCCTTTCTCTGTTCGGCCCTTGGCCCGGTGGGGGCACATGGGTTGCATGGAACTTCCACAGAAAGCGCATACTTCTGTGGAACAATTGTGCTTCTACCGCCAGGGCCTTACCCTGGTGAGCCGCTGTTCCCAGCGATCGGTAGCCTGGCTGACGGCGGTGGCAACACCGCTCCACCAGAGGAGGCCCGGAGGTGGAAACCACCCAGCCATAGGGCCAGCTGCCCAGGGGGCCTGGTGTGGTGGCACAAACAGGGGCCACAGCAAGAGTGACGGGCCGAATCTAGGCCTGACGCAGGGGCAGCCTCGTACCCCAGGGGGGTCCTTAGGGGGGAACGCCCTAAGCGGGTTTTGGTTCCTTTTGACCGAGCAAAAGGAACCCCCAGCGGGGAGCGTCCCCACCAGGTTGGCAAGCCTGCGTAAGGAACCACAGGAGAACAAGACTTCCACAAGCGGTTTGGAGCCTGTCTGCCAGCGCACCTCTGGGAGGGCTAGAGGGGCCCCAGCGGAGCGTAAAACCAGGCTGGAAAGCCTGCACCGCAGATGATTAGAAAGTCAGAATACGCCAAAAAGCCCCGGGATAGAAATCCCGGGGCTTTTAATCGGTTCAATTATGCCAGGCTGTGCTCTTCCAGCCACACCATCAGGGTGGGCTGACCTTTGCGAATTCTGCGGGTGCGCACCTGGAACACCACCAGCGTCAGGGCGGTGAACACCACCAGCCACACCCCCAGATACACCAGGCATCCCGTGATGTCCTGGCCTCCGGCAATGGCGCTGCGGAAGGCCCGCACGGTGTAGGTGAAGGGCACCCAGCCGTTGAGGGCGGGGACGAAGGAGCCGGACAGCTCCAGGGGATAGGTGCCCACCGAGCCCGCCAGCTGGAGCACCATGAAGATGAGCATCAGGAAGCTGCCCACCTTGCCCATCAGGCAGGTGAAGAAGTACATCACCGACATGAAGGTGAGGGCGGCCACCAGGGCCACCAGCACCGTGCGGCCCCAGTCCACGGGCTGGAACCCGTTGAACAGGTGGAGGCTGCCCAGCATCACCAGGGCCTCCGCAATGGCCACGGTGTACAGCACCGAGGCCTTGCTCCGCCACCAGGCAAAGCCGCTTTTCAGCTCGCCGCTGTACTGGGTCAGGGGATACATCAGGCTAAAGGCGATGCAGCCCACCCACAGGGCCACCGACATCATGTAGGGGGCCATGCCGTGGCCGTTGTTGGGTACCTGGGTGAGCTGGCTCTCCTGGGTGTCCACCGGGGCGGCCATCTGATCCGCTACCTCATCCGAGGTGTTGGTGTCGGCAATCTCCTGAGCACCCTCGGCCAGCTTGTCCTGGAGGGTGGCGGCTCCATCCTCCAGGGCCTGGGCCCCGTCGGTGAGGGTCTGGGCCCCCTGGTGCAGCTGTCCGGCGGCGTCCTGAATCTGCACCGAGCCCTGGGTGAGGGCATCCATGCCCTCCGTCAGCTGGGCCTTGTTGTCCATGAGCTGGCCAGCGCCGTCCACCAGGGTCTGGGTGCCCTGGTGGAGCTGGGCAGCGCCCTGGTACAGCTTGTCCACTCCCTGAGTGAGGGCGGGGAGCTGGCCCTGCATCTGGGTCACGCCTTGAGATAGGGTCTCACTGCCCTGGGCCAGGGTGTCGAGGCCCTGTTGCAGCTGGGCAGCGCCGGAGCGCAGGGGAGTGGTGCCCTGGTCTTTCAGCTGTCCGGCCCCCTGGGCGGCCTGAGCAATGCCCTGGGTGAGGGCGGGGGCCTGCTGGTTGAGCTGGCCCAGCCCCTGGGACAGCTGGTCCGCCCCCTGTTGCAGCTGGCCCACCAGGGCTTGCAGCTGCTCTCCACTCACTTGGCCGCTCTGGATGGCCAGGGACAGCCCTTGCAGCCCCTGCTCCAACTGCTTGACTCCTTCAGCCAGGGCCTGGGCGTTCTGGGGCAGGTCGGCGGTCTGGCTTTGCAGGGTCTGGAGGCCCGCCAGGAGGGCCCCCAGGCTCTCATCCACCTGGGCGGCACCCTGGGACAGGGTACCGCTGCTGGACGCCGCCTGACCGGCTCCCTGGGCCAAATTCTGGGCCCCTGCTTGCAGCTGCTCCACCCCCTGGGTGAGGGGCTGGGTGGCCTGTTGGAGCTGGCCCAGCCCGTCCTCCAGCTGCTTGGCGCCGTCGTTGAGGGCTCCGCTGCCCTCTGCCACCTGGGTCACCCCCGCCAGGTACTCGCCCAGGCCCTGGCTCAGCCGCTGGGAGCCGTCTACGAAGGTGAGGGAGCTCCCTGCCAGCTGCGCCAGATAGTCGGTGAGGGACTGGGCTCCCTGGGTGAGGGTGTTTGCCCCGTCTTTCAGCTCCCCGCTGCCGTCAGCGGCCTGGGTCATGCCGTCTCCCACCACGCCGATCTGCTCCAGCATGGTGGTGGCGTAGGTGCGGGTCACTTCCTCCCGCACCCCCAGCTCCATCTCCTTCATGGCGCTCTCACTGAGCTTGGAGGCGATGTAGTTGGTGCCGGGGTTGGTCTCGTACTTCAGCTCCATGGTCTGGGGGTGGGCCTCGGTGATGGAGGCGGCCCGCTGGGAGAAGTCCTCCGGGATGGTGATGACCATGTAGTAGGTGCCGTTCGCCAGCCCCTCCTGGGCCTCCTCCTGGCCCATGAAGTGGAAGTCCAGGGAGGCGTCCTCCTTCAGGTTGTCCACCAGGGACTGCCCAATGTCATAGGTCTCGTCCTCCACCGTCACCGGCTGGTCCAGATTTACCACCGCCACCGGCAAATGCTCCACATTCCCATAGGGGTCCCACATGGAGCCCAAAAACAGGGTGGTGTAGATGGTGGGAATGGCGATAATGGCCACCATCACCACCAACAGCAGGGGATTGTGCAGCAAACGCTTCCATTCTTGTCGTTTCAACGTCAAACCCTTCCTTCCAGGTTTTGTAGACATAGTGTCTACTATACATCTCAGTATTGTGATTTTTTACAAGAGGCATTATACTGGAGGGGATGAGACAACACAACCGACAATTGGTCGGCGTTCTGTGGATTACTAGACAGAGTGACGACAGAATGTCCATTGTTCAAAAAAGATTTACAAGACAGGAGGGGCTTACAATGGAGCGGAAACCAGACCGACGGGTGCGGCGCACCCGGGCCCAGCTGCGCCAGGGGTTGGCCCAGCTGATGGGGGAGAAGAGCGTCAACGAGGTGACGGTCACCGAACTGGTGGATTTGGTGGACATCAACCGCTCCACCTTCTATCTCCACTACCGGGACATTCCCCACATGCTGGAGTGTGTGGAGCAGGAGCTGTATGAGCAGATTCGCCACGCCATGGAGCAGACCCTCACCGGGCGGTTTGAGGGGGACACCCTGGCCTTTTTGGAGGATGTGTTCTCCATTCTCTTTGCCAACCGGGACATCTGCGCCGCTCTGCTGGGACCCCGGGGGGACATTGGCTTTCTCCACCACATTGAGGAGATGCTCTCCCAGTACATTCTCACCCCCTTGCAGCGCACCCAGCCGGATGTGGCCTATCGCTACACCTTCTGCGTAGCGGGGGGCATGGGCCTCATCAAGGACTGGCTGTCCCGGGGCTGTCCCGAGTCCCCCCAGGACATGGCCCGGCGCACCGACGACCTCATCGCCGGGGTGACCCACCGATAAAAAAGACCCCCAGGAGCCCGCCAAATGGCGAGTTCCTGGGGGTTCATGGGTTTTAGTAGGACCGGGGTTCCACTTGCTGGAATTCTCCCGTCAACATGTTTTTCGTGCAGGAAAACAACTTGGGAAGGCCGTATTCCATGGGTTTCTCATATAAAAGTTCTGTATCGGTCACCTTTGTATACTCATTTTGCATCTCTGCGTCAAAGCGGTGGAAAAACTCCGGGTTCCCCACAGTCCAGCCCACCTCCACATTGGACACTGGGTTCGGCACAGAAATACGGTAGTAGGGCCCGGTGCCCTCCAGCTCCGGGCAGTCGGGGAAGCGATACTGTTCCAGCTCCTTCTGGGTATACTGGTACACCACGTCGGTGTGTCCGTCGTGCACATACAGGCGGTACAGGGCCGCCCCGTCCCCATCTTCCGCTCCAGCCCAGAAGTACAGCACTGAGCGGTCGGCCAGGGGCAGGGGATTCTGGATGCAGGCGGGCGCAGGCGTTCCATCATAGCGATAGGTATACGCCACAGTCAGAGGGTTGGAAATGCGCCGATTCATGGTGGAAATGAGGCCGCTGTCATCTACAAAGAGGGTCTCCTGGTGGTTCCCTTTGTAGTCCATACGGATGAGGGTCTTGCCGTCTACGATGCCGTAGATCCACGCCGGGTCCACCGCCTTGACCTCTAAGTTGTCCGCGTCCCAGACCTTCCACAGCGCCTCCCCGGTTTTTTGGCTGTCCATCAGATACAGAGCGCCGTCCCGATACTCAAAGTCGCACTGGTCGTAAAACCATGCATAATCCAGGTCCTCAAAGTCATACTCCCGCTCCTGCTCAAAATACTCCTCGTAGGACATCGACGGCTGCTCAGGTACCTCCCAGGGCACCGTCTGGGGCAGCTGGCTCGGGGTGGGACTGGGCTCTCCCTCTGGGGCTCCAGGGGAGCCATGGGCCACCAGGAGGGGGGACAGCCGATCATACACCTTCTGGTACAAGTCCTGGCCGTCCACAATGGAGCAGTGGGTGTCCCCGAATTGGGCGGATGTGTAGGTGGAATTGGTGCTCAGGTTCACCCGCATGGACCCCTCAGCCAGCCCCACCTGAATGCTGATGTACACTGAGTCCGGCTCCACGGTGTAGGTGTTCGGACGGGGAAAGAGGGTGTTTCGGATGGTGACCCCCTGGAAGAGGGCCACCAGATCGCTACTCAATTTCTGGGGAATATTCTCCTGGGAGATGTCACAGCGATAGGTCTCCCCGCCCTTCCAGTAGTCGGCGCTGATGGAGCGCACCTGGAGGGTGTCGGCGGGGTCGACCATGGGTTTGGAACGGAAGAATGCGGCGGCGGCCACGGCTACCAGGACCACCAACACCGCCACAATTCCCAGTGGCTTTTTCCACGTGTTTGCTGTGTGCTTCATTTCATACCCCTCCTTACTTGTGCAGCTCACAGGCATTTGGATTCCAACAATTCTCTGAGGCAATGTGTTTTCCTTGATGCAGGGCCAGATTAGACTGGGAAGTAGCTACCCCCCACAAACCAGATTTCGCCCTCTTTGATAAGGATAAAGCTCTGGGTGATCGTTCCGTCATCCAGAGGAGAGGGCCAGAAATACACTGGCAAAGTTCTTCTTTTTCGTGTTGCTCACCGCACTTTCCAAGTCATAAATTGCCCCGTCATCAAGTTAAGAACTACTGATGTGATTTAGAAGGAAAAATCGAATCAATATACTATTCATTTTCATTGGCATTGTTTCCTACAGACATAATTCCACCGCTAATATTACCCACATATCCACACCCAAGACACCGGACGTTTGTTCCGGGAGTCTGAGCGTAGTGCCGCTGCAAAATATATCCAGAACACCCACCGTAGCTGCAAGGTACTTTGTGGTAAGAGGCAGAATATTTCTGCGCAGTCCCTGTGAATTTGTGGGCTACGCTCTTAGAGACATAATCATAGATTGCCCGGAACTGTGCAAAGGTGTATGTGTTCAGCATTACCTTGCAGTGTCCATCCGCATTCCCTTCGTAGATTGTCACGGTAGAATTAGTGCAGTTAGCAATCACAAATGCGTGAACAGCCTCTTCCTTGTTATCATTTTTTCTCGAAACCCACATATATGCGCCATTGCCTAGCTCCTTGAAAACCTCCCTCACTTTCTCGTCTCTATCAAAGTCTCTTTCAGAAACATCTGAGTGCGAGTTGGTGTCTGAATACCATGAGCCAGAGGCGGGGTACAGATTGGAATACTTGTCAAAAGCATACTTGGCAAACCCAACACATTGAATAGAAGCCCGATAACTTTTACAGTTACACCCACCATAATAGTCGCAGTTGCTATGGGTCGTACATGCCTCCCCATTATTTGTAAAGTATGAGCCATGCTGATACTCAGGCAAAGGAAAGGAGACTGGGCCAGTTGCCGCAGCAGGGATAGCCGCTCTGCTTACCGGAGTTTGAATTGCTACCTCCTCAGCAAACAGCTTTTGAATGTCTACCGACTCATTTCCTACACCCACGGTATGTCGATATGTTTCCTCATCAGCATTTGCCCATACAAAGCAGGTATCCGTTAGAGGAAATAGAAATGTAATATTTTCACAAACTGCAAGCTGCTCAGTGCTATTATCTTTCAAGTTCAGTCGAATCACGCGATTATCTACAGAGAATAACAATGTACCATTGTCATACTCCATATTAGCAACATCGCCCGCAGCATGATACAAAGTAGTTTGCACTTTCCCCCAGTAGTTTGTCTGGATGATGGTTCCACCATTAACAACGCAAAACAGCGTATCTCCAGACGATCTAAAGTAATCCACCGGGCAATCCAAGACCCTCCAAATCTCTTTTGTCGTGAGGTTCTGAACGTAGAGGTAGCCAGGAATACACGCACTACAATCGCCAATCAGTTCTCTGTCCCACGCAAAGTCTTCATCTTCCGAATACACAAAAGGATAGTAGCGCATTTCAGAGGAGTCTTCTAAAACAACCTCATCTGTATTTTGATGAGTGTTGATGGCATACGTGGTAGATGTTAAGCTTAACATCAGCGAGCACACACAGAACAATAGCATTAACATACCAACTTGTTTTTTAAGTTTACTACACATTTTTGCTCCTCCTTTTTCTTTTGGAATGTAGATCGGTCTGAGTTCTAAACAGCTGTTGCAGTGACTTAGGTTACATCGGGGGATTGCCGATCCCACACGCTCCAGACTCCGTCCTCTTTGGTGAGGAAAAAGTTCTGTGTTACCTTTCCCGAATTCATGAATGTCTTGGTGTTGTCATACTCCACATCATACTGGGCAGATACCACCATAAATCGGGTGAGCATATCCTCTTCCGTCCAGTCTGAAAACCGTTCCGACTCTGGGCAGAAATAGCCCTTCCACCACCACGCCGTCTCTGCGGGAGAGGGGGTGATTTCCCCGATGGTGAGGGAGATGGTATACTCCTGCTCCGCCTCTTGTTCCAGCTCGTTTCTCACCGCAGCCACAGCGGCGTCCTGCTCCACCTGGGAGTAGGAAAACCGCTCCTGGCTGACCTGGTCCGGGTCGGTGAAGGACCATACCCGCTCCGGCAGTTGGGAGGGCGGGCCCTCTGGCTCCTCTGGTTGCGGGGTCATGGTGGGCGTGGGGGCGGGCGTGGCGCTGGGCGGCTTTGTCTCCTGCGGTGTCCCCATACTACATGCGGCGCACAGTATCAAGACCAGTGCGCCCGGGAACACCCATCCAGACTTTTTCATCATAATCCCTCCGTTCTTACGAGATCGAACCGTCCACCACATATCGGGCACTACCAGAAATTGCAACCGTTAGATACTGACTAGCGGGCAATGGATTATTATGGGTATAGGAAGACAGAGACTGATAGGCCGAACTTGTGGAACTATTATTAGCTGCTATCTTAATATTACTGATGCCCCGGGACCCGGCGGTTCCAGTGACCGAAGTGACAAACATTGCATGTGTCAAATTCGAAGAACTAGGGGCTCCGTTTTCAGCATAGAGAATTTCATCCCCCACCTTAGCATAACTTAAGCCGGTGCGTACGGTTCCAACTGGACCTACCCGTCTTCTAGAACTGGTTTCGATCAGCTTTGTAAATCCACCCACATTGTCCCAGGCCCAGTTCCAAGCAAAATTCTGGTAGTAACTTGTGGACTGATTGCGACACCATACATTGGGGGCGTTTTGGCCAACTAGACTCGTTGGAACTGCGGGCCAATCCGTGGCCCGTGTCGGCAAACTATTTTCAGAATTCAAGCCTGCCCAAATACATTGTGAGGCAAAATTTTGACAGTTATTAGATGCATATCCAAAAACAGGGTTCGCAGTTTGGCCGTTTTTGGCGGAATACCACTGTTTTGCATAATTGACGGCTTTTGTTGGGTTATATGTATAGAAGATCCACTTCATCGGCTGATCTGCCAAAGATTCAGGCTCCTCTTCATTTAGAATTTGAGAACGGCTCCCATCCGTCTGGCTTTGCAGTATTTGCACAGTCTCCCTCACATCCAGGGCGGCAAAGGCAGCATAATCAAAATTCTCTGTCTCCCAGGGGTCGTTGGTAACTACATGCGCAATACACCAGTTACCGTTCTCTTTTTCCAACGTAAATGTGTACTCACGCATACGATAGTTAAAATCATCATCGAAACCTTCATCTACATAGTAACTATACTCTTCCACCACACTGGCAGTTGCTGTGTTTTCAAAAATCTCAGCTGAGAAATTGGAAAACTTGATGTCATCTGCATATATTTCCGAACCATTTGCCTGTTGGAGTGCATGCAGCAGTTCATACTCGGACAAACGATACTGAATCGTTGAATCACTTGCTCCTTCCGTGGAAATCAGCTCTGTGTAATGATACGCTTGATTACGGACAGACGCTCTGGCCATTGTAAGAAATGTTTTACAGGTTAGCTCGATTTTGGATGACTCATTTAAAAGCGGATTAGCGCTTGCCGCTTCAACATTTCTGATGTAGGTGGTAGGAGAAGCGTGGATTGTTTCACCAGATACAGTTTTAAGATAATTCTGTGCTTGAAGTGCGCTGACATGACTTGCCATTGCAGGAGTAAGGGACAATGATGTTACTAGGCAACCTGTCAATACCAGGGCATAGAGTTTCCTCATATCGATTGCTCCTTTCTCATGAAGTGAAGATAATGGTACTGCCTTCTTGAAACCATTATGGAAAGCCAAACAAAATGGCTCCGTTTAGATTAAGTTAAAACCAAAGGACTCCCCTCCCTCATTACCGTAATTTTTCCTTTTGTTATATATACGTCTACACACCTCTAAAAGGTGACAACAAAACAGAAACTGGACCAGAAAAATTTTTGGTCCAGTTTCAAAATAGATGAGGTTTATTTAGGCGCTTGTACGGTCTGAGTTCTTACCACTCTTGTATCATAATCACTGGCACTACCTGCACATAGAGTAACCTTTGCATAGTAGGACATGCCGGGTGTTCCTTTATATGTATAGGTTACGATGTGAATAAGGTTGCTTTTGGAAGAGAGCAAGCCATTGGATGTCGTACCATGTATGGTAGTTACACGCTGCCCATCCGATTGGTAAATCTCAATTTTTAATACACCAATTTTTTGGACCGGAGACTTTGCCGCAATATTGCATACAATATCAATCTCTCCACGGTAGATTCCCTCTTTAGCAGAGACAGAGTATCCTTTAACATAATCACTACCTCGAGCTTGGGCGCAGACTTGTGATCCCATTATAAAAATTAATGTAATAAATATAAGAAATGAAAAACCCCGCTTCAACCAAGTCATATTACATCCCTCCCTCAGTCGATTCGTATATCTGCATAGCAATTTCCTGGGATATATCTCCAGATATAGTGTAAATCATATTTTGATGTTGGTACACGGACTCCTCATCTCCGCCGTTTTCGTAGAAGTACACCACCTCACCATTGGATAGCTTCCGTACCTGAACGGGTGCATTATCCTTTTCAAAGGTCATACTCTTCATCTGATCCAGATCGTTATAGTTGTAAATAAACAGATGAAATGGGGGGAAATCCTCACTGCTAAACGTCAACACCACAACTCCCCACTCCTGTAACTCATAGTTCTGAATCTCCTCCATGGTATACCCCTCAGGAATCCAGCGGGGCAGATACTCATTCATCTCCAGCCCCTCCAGCTCTTCTTGCCCGTCCATCCAGCTGGAGGAGGGGCCGTCCCCCTGGTAGCTGAAGTGGAAGGTCTCGTCCGACCACCGGACGATTACGCCCCACAAATCCACCCCGGCGGCTTGCGCTGCCAGCAGGGTGGCAAACAACACGGCAATCACTGCCGCCACCAGGCCCAAGCGGCGCATCACCCGCAGCCGGGGCCTGCGGTGGGGAGCCTCAGCGGGCGGCACGGCCTCGCTCTCCTCCCAAGCATAGAGGGAAGCCGGGTCATCACAGGGAAGATAGAGGGCCCGGCACTGGGCCAGCTTCTCCCGGGCCGTCTCCTCCCCCTGGGGGTCGTCCCCCTTCCTGCGCTCCAGTACGTCCAGAATATACAGAATCGTCTCGGGGTCCAGGGCGTCCTCCTGGGGGCAGTCCAGATCTGCCCGGAGCAGCTGCTCCAGCTGCGCTGTGGTCATGGTGTCAAAGCAGCGGTACGCTGGATTCCGTGCGGTTTTGGAATCGCCCATTGTCATGACCCCCTTTCATTCATAGTACGTTCGGATATGGTGGGAAGGTGACCGCTTCCATCCATTTCTTCAAAATATTTTTTCAGCCGCTTCCTGGCCCTCTCCAGCCGCTTTTTACAGGCGGCAATGGTGATGCCCCGGCTCTGGGCCAGCTCCTTGACTGTCTGTTGCTCTAGGGCGAATTCACATAGCAGCCGATAGTCCGGGTCGTGTTGCAGGTCTGAATATTCTACATCCAGCCCGTGCTCATCCCGGGCCACCGCTTCCACCTGCGGGGCAGCGGAGAGCTGGGCCACCAAATTGGCCATCCGGGCCCGGGTCCTCCGAATGTTGAGAATTTCCCCCTTGAGGGTGTTCACGATCCACCCCTGCACATTAGGGGATGCGGCGGCCTGGTCGTACTTTACCCAGAAAATGCGGAAGGTGTCCTGCACCGCCTCCTCCGCCAGGTCCAGGTTTCCCTCCAGGCCTCGTGCGGCGTAGCCCAGAAGTTTATGGTAAAGCTCCAAATAGAGGGCTTCGAAGTGCACCTCTCGTTCCACGTCTCCATCACCAACTTTCCTCTTTGTCATTGCCTTTCCAATCAGCATACCACAATTTGGGTACTATGTCACGGGTCCAGAGATATCAAAGGTGGAAGCAGTCACCGACTGCTTCCACCTTTTATGCGTCAATATGGAGTTGTTGTTTACTCGCCCAGCACAGCGGCGCAGCGAGCGCACAGCTGGTTGTGGCCGTGGTCGGTGCCGATGCTGGTGTCGTGGTTCCAGCAGCGGGGGCACTTCTCGCCAGCGGCCAGAGAGACGGCCACGGTGAGGCCCTCGAACTCCTCGCCCTGGTAGCCCTGGCCTTCGCCCTGGGCCACGGTGACCTGGGAGACGATGCACAGGGTGGCCAGATCGGCCTCGGAGAGGTTCATGGCCTGGAACTGCTCGAAGGCGGCAGCGGTGAAGGAGAGGGACAGAGCGGCGTCGGTGCTCTTCTTGATGCCCTGCTCACTGCGGGCAATCTCCAGAGCCTTGTTCACGTCGTCCCGCAGGGCGATGATGCGGTTCCACTTCTCGTCCTCGGCCTCGGTCATGGCGTAGGCGGGATTGACGGCGGGAATGTCGTTAAAGAGCACGCACTCGGTGTCGTCGGTAGAGGCGTGGGGCATGGCAGCCCAAATCTCCTGGCTGGTGAAGGCCAGGATGGGGGCCAGCAGCCGGGTCATACCGTCCACGATGATGTAGAGGGCGGTCTGAGCGGAGCGGCGGCCCGCCTCGTCGCCACAGTACAGGCGGTCCTTGATGATATCCAGGTAGAAGTTGGACATCTCCACCACGCAGAAGTTGTAGATGGCGCGGTAGGCGGCGTGGAACTCGTAGCGCTCATAGGCCCCGCGGCAGGCGGCCACCAGGTTGTTGAACTGGTGCACGGCCCAGCGGTCCAGCTCCATCATGTCGGCCACGGCCACAGGGGCGTTGGGGTCGAAGCCAGCCAGGTTGCCCAGCATGTAGCGGGCGGTGTTGCGGATCTTCAAGTAGGCCTGGGACAGCTGCTTCAAAATCTCGGGGGAGATGCGCATGTCCTGGGTGTAGTCGGCGGAGGCCACCCACAGGCGCAGCATGTCAGCGCCGTAGTCCTTGATGACCTCATCGGGGGACACGGCATTGCCCAGGGACTTGTGCATGGCCTTGCCCTCGCCGTCCACGGTCCAGCCGTGGGTGATGATCTGCTTGTAGGGGGCCACACCCTTGGCGGCGATGGAGGTGAGCATGGAGGACTGGAACCAACCACGGTACTGGTCGCCGCCCTCCAGATACACGTCGGCGGGGAAGGTCAGCTCGGAACGCTCGTCCAGCACAGCGGCGTGGGTGGAGCCGGAGTCGAACCACACGTCCATGATGTCGGACTCCTTGGAGAAGTGGACGCCACCGCAGTGGGGGCACTTCAGGCCCAGACCCTCCACCAGTTCGTCGGCGGTCTTTTCAAACCAGATGTTAGAGCCGTGCTCCCGGAACAGCTGGGATACCCGGGCGATGGTCTCGGGGGTCACGATGTCGGCCCCGCACTGGTCGCAGTAGAAGATGGGGATGGGCACGCCCCACTTGCGCTGACGGGAGATGCACCAGTCGTTGCGCTCGCTGATCATGGAGGTCATGCGGTCCTTGCCCCAGGAGGGGTGCCAGGAGATGTTGTCGCAGCTCTGGACGGCGGTGTCCTTGATGGCGTCCACGGAGCAGAACCACTGCTCGGTGGCACGGTAGATGATGGGGTTCTTGCAGCGCCAGCAGTGGGGGTAGGAGTGGACGATGTTCTCCTTGGCCAGCAGGAAGCCCTCGGCCTCCAGGTCGGCCACCACCAGGTCGTTGCCCTTGGCGTAGAACTGGCCGTTGTACCGCTCGTCGGTCATGACGCCCTTGGCGTTGACGGGGACGGGGGTGCCGATGTGGGTCTTGCCCGCGTCGTCGTAGGCCTTGCAGATGTTAAAGTCGTCGGCGCCGAAGCCGGGGGCGGTGTGAACGCAGCCGGTACCGGCGTCCAGGGTCACGTGGTCGCCGCAGAGGATGACGCTCTCCCGGTCGAACAGGGGGTGCTTGGCGGTCATCAGCTCGAAGTTGCTGCCCTTGAAGGTGGCCAGCACGGTGCAGGCGGCCTGATCCAGGCCAGCGGCCTTGCACACGGACTCCACCAGGCCCTCAGCCAGGATATACACCTCGCCATTGGGGGCCTGCAGCAGCACGTAGTCGAAGTCGGGGTTGACGGAAATGGCGTAGTTGCCGGGGATGGTCCAGGGGGTGGTGGTCCAGATGACGAAGTAGGTCTTGCTCAGGTCGGTGACGCCAGAAAGCTTGCCCTGGTCATCCTTCACGGGGAACTTCACGAAGATGGTGGTGCAGGGGTCGTCGGCGTACTCGATCTCGGCCTCAGCCAGAGCGGTCTGGTCGTGGGGGCACCAGTACACGGGCTTCATGCCCTTATAGATGTAGCCCTTCTCGGCCATCTTGCCGAAGATTTCCACCTGCTTGGCCTCAAACTCGGGCTTGAGGGTGAGGTAGGGGTTCTCCCAGTCGCCGATGACGCCCAGGCGCTGGAACTCGCTGCGCTGGATGTCCACGAAGTTCAGGGCGAAGTCCCGGCACTTGTCCCGGAACTCGGAGTCGGTGAGCTCGTCCCGCTTGATCTTCTTGTCCTTCAAAATGGCGGACTCGATGGGCAGGCCGTGGGTGTCCCAGCCGGGGACGTAGGGGGCCTGGAAGCCGGTCATGTTCTTGTAGCGGATGATGATGTCCTTGAGAATCTTGTTCAGGGCGGTGCCGATGTGGATGTGGCCGTTGGCGTAGGGAGGGCCGTCGTGGAGGACAAACTTGGGCTTGCCCTCGTTCTTCTTCATCAGCTTGTGGTAAGTCTCCACCTCCCACTTGCCGTTGAGCAGCTCGGGTTCCCGCTTGGGAAGGCCCGCCCGCATGGGGAAGTCGGTCTGGGGGAGGTGTACGGTCTTGTTGTAATCCATGGTGGGATTCCTCCTGTGTTTGAGTTTTTGGGGACAAAAAACACCTTTGTCCCTCTGAAATGAGAGACAAAGGTGTGAATAACCTCTGCGGTACCACTCTCGTTGCCTGTGCCTTCACGCACAGACCCCTCGACGGGTCCCAATAACGGAGACCAACCCGGCAAAGCCTACTGGGGCAAACACTTGCCCGTTGGGTTTGCAGCTCCCAGGTGATATTCCCCAAGGCCCGCCCTGCCGCTCTTCCACCCAAGTGAGCGGCTCTCTGGTGGGGGACAGATGGGTACTCGTCCTGTTCCACGCATTTAACCTCTATATCTTATCCAGTTGGCGGGGGTTTGTCAACTGTTTTTGTGACCAAAAAGCCTCCCTCAGGGAGGGAGGTGGCCCGGCGCAAGCCGGGTCGGAGGGAGCCATCTTCTCGGAACTCCGCCCCCCATTTTAATGTGTAGCGTGCCTACGACAAGTTTCAATTTAAATTTTATATTGTTTTTTGAATTGAGCCCCCATATAATGGTGGTATTCGTTTCAATTCATTGCTGTTTTTACGCAAGAAAGGAGAGACCCCATGTTCTACCACGCCTCCCAGACCCCAGGCATTGACGTGCTTCAACCCCGGGTGTCCAACCACCACGTCCCCCTCATTTACTTCTCCAAAAAGCGGGAGAATGTGCTGGTGTACCTGAGCAACGCCATTGAAAAGTATTGCCGGGAGACGGGATTTGTCCACCACGGCCCCTGGCAGAAGTGGGGCCCCTACGGCTTTGACCAGCAGGGCAGGCTGCAATTCCAGGAATACTACCCCAACGCCCTGGAAGACACCTACCAGGGGGTATCCGGGTACATCTATGGGGTGGAGACGCTGGAGCCCTGTAACTTCCCTCTGGAGATTCCAGACGCCGCCGTGTCGGACCTCCCCGTCCCGGTGGCGACCTGCGAGTTTGTCCCCGATGCCCTGGAGGCCATCTTGCAGGCGGAGCGGGAGGGGCTCATTTCCATCTTGCGCTATGAGCAGTTGTCCCCGGAATTTCAAGCCTGGAACCGCCGGACCATCCGGGAGGAGTACGAAAACGCCCAGGACCACCCGGAATACCGCCATTTCCTGAAGGGAAAATTTCATTTATAAGAGTGATTCTATTCCGCCTTGACAGGACACCGTTTCCGGGGTATACTCGAAGATAGAAAAGGGGTGCCACCGGTGACGGCTGTCCCCCTCAGGGTTTACATGGAAGTAACCGCGTGCTGGGGAGCGAGGCGGTTACTTCTTTTTATTGTCCAAAAACAGGGCAACAACACACACAACAAACGTGGCAAAGGCGAATAAATCCGTATATGTCACATAGTTCATGGTGCTCACCCCCCTTTCCAGGAGGGCCAAGAAGCACCCTCCTCATGTATCCGCAAGGGTAGATGAGGAGGACAACCGCCAACCGTATGGTGGCACCTAGCTTGTATCATATACGAAAAGCGGAGAACTTGCAACCTTGTTCGGCAAGTTCTCCGCTTTTTTCTTATCTTCTAGCCTCGTAGGCAAACCAGCCCTTGCGCTCCAGCTTGCGGGTAATGGTCCAGCCGTTTTGCTCCAGGGCTGCCGCCACTTCCTCCGCCCGGGAGTCAATGATGCCCGAGCACAGGAACACCCCGTCGGGGGTGAGGAAGCGATGGGCCACGGCGGACAGGGGGATGATGACATCCGCTACAATGTTGGCCAGCACCACCTGGTTCTGCCCCGGGCGCAGCTGGTCGCCAAACTTCTGGTCAGCCAGCACATTCCCTGCCAGCACGGTGAGGCGGTCTTTCCCGATGCCGTTCATGGCGGCGTTTTCGTAGGCCACATCCACCGCCTTGGGGTCAATATCCACCCCCACGGCGTGCTCCGCCCCCAGTCCCAGGGCGGCAATGGCCAGAATGCCGGAGCCACAGCCCAGGTCCAGCAGCTTCTCGCCGCCGTGAATGTGCTGCTCCATCAGCTCCAGACACAGCTGGGTGGTGGGGTGGGAGCCGGTTCCAAAGGTGAGCCCCGGGTTCAGGTACAAAGGCACCCGTCCATCGGGAATAGGCTGGCCCTTCATCCACTCGGGGACGATGTACACCCGCTCACCCACCGGGATGGGCTGATAGTACTTCTGCCAGGAGGTGGCCCAGTCCTCCTCCCGCAGGGAGACGGTCTGGGGCTCGTACTGCTCCAGACCCCGGAGGGCGGCTCTCATCTGGGCCTCGCCCTCCTCCGAGTCGGGGACATAGAACTTCACCCGGCTGGCCCCCTTCATGTGGCGGGCCAAATCCTCGTCTACATAGTCCCAATATTGGCGGTTTTGCTCCAAAAACTTGAGAAATTCGCCCTCTTCCTCCACCACCAGCCCGGTCATGCCGTTGCCGGTGAGGGTGTCGCACACCTGGTCGATGACCTTGGCGGGGACGGGGAGGGTCACTTCCAACCAGCGCTCGCTCATCCTGCGTTCTCTCCTTTGCTGCGTAGTTCCCGCAAGGTCACGTCATAGGCCTCCTGCTGGTGGGGGAGCACCGGCAGGGTCTGGGGCACTTCTGCCCCGGCACAGGTCAGCACCCGCCGCAGCACCTCATGGGCCAGGGCGGGATTCTTCACCAGCACCGGGCCGGTGAGGTGGGTGGCCATCAGATTGCCCCGGATGTACCCCTCGGGGCCCCGCTGACAGTCGTTGCCGAAGCCCATCTCCAGGCTCTCAAAGAGGGGGGTAGACACCCCAGCGGTGAGAGAGCACTTGTTCATAAAGCCCACCACCGGAGAATGTCCCGGCGGGGTGTTGGCAATCACGTCGTGGGGGGTGCGCTGGCGGGTCTCAATGGTGGTGAAGTCCGCCAGACCCAGCCCCTGCCACACCTTGCCCTGGGTGTCCGTGATGGACTGGCCCAGGATTTCCATGGCGTTTCCGGTGAACAGCACCACCGCCCCTCGGTCCAGGGCGGCTTTCAGGTCCTCCACCTGGGGACGCAGCCCTTCCAGGGCGAACTTCTGGGCCTGCTCGGTGCCGCAGCCCATGTAGATGAGGTGGGCGTTGGAGAGGTCGGGATTCTCCCCGGCCACCACTTCCACCTCATGGCCCAGCGCCTCCGCCATGTGCTGGAGCACCACCAGGTTGGCGTACTCCCCATACAGGCTCATGCGCTGGGGACACAGATGCACAAATTGCAGTTTCATGTCTTTCCCCCCTTACTTGTCTTCCAGCTCCACCCGGTCCAACACCTTGTCCCGGTCGGAGAAGCAGGTGACCACGTACACATCCTCGCTGCCGCTGCCCTCCAGGTACTCCACGGCCTGGGGGATGCTGGCCTCCAGCACCACCTTGTCCTGGGGCACGGCGGAGCAGGCAAAGCGCAGAGCCAGGTCGTTGACGTAGCGGCCGGAGAGCACCACCCGCTGCACGTGAGGGGCGGCGAGCAGGTCAAAGTCAATGTCCCACAGCCAGCTGGTCTCCCCGGTGAAATATTTCCGGGAGATGGCGTCCACCACCACCAGCACGGAACAGGGGGTCTTGGTGTCCCGGATGTACCGCAAGTTGGTGTCGTAGGCCACGGAATTCTCGTGCTTGCTGGTCAGCAGGGTGCCGTGGTGCTGGCCCAGGGTAAAGCGCACCATGCGCCCGTTTTTCAGGATATAGTTGTTGATGACCCCGGCGGCAGTGGCCTTGTCCACCCCGATCATGCGGCAGGCAGACCAGGCGGCCAGGATGTTGTACACGTTGTAGATGGAGCGGAAGGCCAGCTGAATGGGGGTGTCCCCGTCCAGCACCAGCTGTCCCGCCTCCAAATCCAGGCCCGTCACGGCAAAGTCAGGGTGGGGCCGGTGGTGGTCACACTGGGTACAGTGGTAGTGGCCGATGTGGTTGTAGTGGTACAGCTCGTACTCCATGGGCGCGCCGCACAGCGGGCAGAAGGCCCCGTCGTGGTACATGCCGTGGTGCTCCTTTGTGGCACCCGGCCAGGCCTCCAGCCCAAACCACTTCACCGGGTTGCCCTGGTGGGCAAAGCAGGCCACCTGGGGGTCGTCGGCGTTGAGCACCAGGGTGGTGGAGGGGTGAATGGCGGGGAGGATGGCGTCATACACCCACTGGGGGTGTCCGTTGCGGGTGAGCTGGTCCCGGTAGAGGTTGGTGATGACGAAGTGGGTGGGGTGGAACCAGTGGAAGGTGTGGCGGGCATACCGCTCATCGCTCTCCAGCAGGAGCACGTCCCCCCGCACCCGGCCCCCCAGGTCACACTGGGACAGAATCAAGGTGGTGACACCTTCAATTTGGTTGGAGCCTTCGGCGTTGTACACCACGTTCTTCCCGGCGGCCTTCAAAATGGCGGCGATCATCTCCACCGTGGAGGTCTTGCCGTTGGACCCGGTGACGGCGATGACATAGGGGGGCAGCTTTACCCGGCCCAGCACGTCGGGACACACTTTTAAGGCGAACTGCCCGGGCAGGGAGGAGCCCCGGCCCAGCAGTTTGCCCACCAGGCGCATGAATTTACACAGAATGATGGCTAAAAATCGTCTCATGGTACCAGCCTCTTTTCTCAGTTTGACGGGTTGTGGCCCCGGTCCAGCCAGATCATCAGGGCGGCCAGGTCCGCCGGGCTCACCCCGCTGATGCGCCCTGCCTGGCCCAGGTTCAAGGGCTGAATGTCGCTCAGCTTTTGCCGGGCCTCCAGCCGCAGGCCCTGGATGGCGTTGTAGTCGGTATTGGGGGGAATGGCCCGGCTCTCCAGCTTGGCCATCTCCGCCACCTGCCGCTTCTGCCGCTCAATGTACCCCTGGTACTTCACCGAGATTTCCACTTGCTGCGCCACTTCTGTGGAAATCTCCGGGCGGTCCGGGTCGAAGGGGGTGAGATCGGTGTACGTCACCCGTGGACGGCGCAGCAGGTCCGCCAGCCGTGCCCCGTGGGGACAGGGGGGCTCGCCTTGGGCGGCCAGCATCTCATCCAGCTGGGGGGAGGGGGCGGCTCCGGTGTGCTCCAGCCGCTTGGCCTCCCGCTCTACGGCGGCGTATTTCGCCTCCACCGCCTGCATCCGCTCCTCACTCACCAGCCCCACCCGGTGGCCCAGGTGGCACAGCCGCTGGTCGGCGTTGTCCTGGCGGTGGATGAGGCGATACTCGGTGCGGGAGGTCATCATGCGGTAGGGCTCGTCGGTGCCCTTGGTCACCAGATCGTCAATCAAGACCCCGATGTACCCGTCTCCCCGGGAGAGGATGAGGGGCGGCTCTCCCTTCAGCTTCAAAGCGGCGTTGATGCCTGCAATCAGGCCCTGGGCGGCGGCCTCCTCGTAGCCGGAAGAGCCGTTGAACTGCCCAGCCCCGTACAGACCCGGCACCCCCTTAAACTCCAGGGTGGGCAGCAGCTGGGTGGGGTCTGCACAGTCGTACTCGATGGCGTAGGCAGGGCGGGTCATCTCTGCCTCTTCCAGCCCCGGGATGGTGTGGAGCATTTGAACCTGCACCTGCTCGGGCAGGGAAGAGGAGAAGCCCTGGATGTACAGCTCTTCCGTGTTCAGCCCCATGGGCTCAATGAACAGCTGGTGGCGGGGCTTGTCGGGGAACCGCTCCACTTTGGTCTCAATGGAGGGGCAGTACCGGGGCCCCACCCCCTCGATGGTGCCGTCGTACAGGGGAGACTGGTCCCAGTTGGCCCGGATGATGGCGTGGGTGTGCTCGTTGGTGTAGGTGAGGTAGCACACCGCCTGGTTTTGGGGCGGCTCCTGGGTGGAGAAGGAGAAGGGCACCACCTCCTGGTCCCCCTCTTGCAGCTCCATGGGGGAGAAGTCCACGCTGCGGCGGTGGACTCTGGGGGGCGTGCCTGTCTTAAAGCGGCGCAGGCGCAGCCCCAGCCGCTCCAGGCAGGCGGAGAGAGACTGGGCGGCGGCCATGCCGTCGGGGCCGGAGTCCCGCACCACAGGGCCCACAATGGTGCGGCCCTTCAAGTAGGTGCCGCTGGCGATGATGGCGGCTTTCACCTGGTAGGTGGCCCCGGTCTCGGTGACCACGGCGGACACGGCCCCCGCCTGGTCGGTGAGAATGTCCACAATTTCCCCCTGTTTTACCCACAGGTTGGGCTGGAGTTCCAGGGTGTGCTTGCACACCTCTTGGTACCGTCTGCGGTCTGCCTGGGCCCGCAGGGACCACACAGCGGGGCCTTTGCCCCGGTTGAGCATCCGGTACTGGATGCAGGCGGCGTCGGCGGCCTTGGCCATCTCGCCGCCCAGGGCGTCAATTTCCCGCACCAGGTGGCCCTTGCCCGTGCCGCCGATGGCGGGGTTACAGGGCATGTTGCCCACGGCGTCCAGGTTGATGGTGAAGCACAGGGTGCGCAGACCCAGCCGGGCGGCGGCAAGCGCTGCTTCCACCCCGGCGTGGCCCGCCCCGATGACGGCAATGTCAAATTGTCCTGCTTGATAGGCCATGAAAACAAGTCCTTTTTTCTCTGAATCAAGCCCTTTTCGGGCCAAATGCCTCCCTCTGGGAGGGAGGTGGCACAGCGTCAGCTGTGACGGAGGGAGTCTGTGGGATGGACCCAAGGGCTTTAACGCAGTAGGCGGAGTGTGCCAGAGCGTCTGGGAAGTCCGGGGGAGGTCTTTGCCCTATGCAAACCTGTGGTACAGCCGCCCGCATGCTCCCTCAGTCTGCTCCCGCAGACAGCTCCCTCCCGGAGGGAGCCTTTTTCATCGTGCCACCAACTCTAACACGGAAATTTCCGGCCGATTAAACATCCGAAATCCCGGGATGGGGGTGGTGTTATTGCCCAGCCCTCGGGTGGCATACAGGGTGCTCTCTCCCAGGGTGTACACCCCGGCGGTCCAGGTGGGGAACAGGTCCCCGCCAGAGCCAAACACCCCGTCGGTGAAGGGCAGGCGAATGAGCCCCCCGTGGGCGTGGCCGGACAGCACCAGGGCGTAGCCACAGGCGGCGTATCGGTCAAAGTAGTTGTTGCGGTGGGCCAGGAGCAGGGTGCACAGACCCGGATGGTCCTGCCCAATCTCCTCGTACAGCTCCTGGGGCGTCTTCTGGTCGGCGTAGCCGTTGGCGTCGTCCACCCCGGCCAGCACCAGCTGGTCGCCGCCCCGCTCCAGCACCACGTACTGGTTGGACAGCACCGTCACCCCGTTTTCGGCTAACAGCTCCTTGGTCTGGCGGATGTCTCCCACCGCCCACTCGTGGTTTCCGGTGACGAAGTAGGTGGGGGCGATGGCGGATAGGCCCCGGGCCAGGGCGGGGAGCATACCCCGCTGGCTGGCCTGGTCGATGATGTCCCCGGTGAGGGCGATGAGTTCCGGGCTCTGGGCGGCAATCTGCTCCAGCAGGTCCTGGTGTCCCTCCCCGTACTGGTGGCCGTGGAGGTCGGACAGGTGCACCACCCGCATCCCCTCAAAGCCCTGGGGCAGGCCGGAGACAGGCACCTGGGTATGGGTCACCTCCAGCCCCCAGAACTGCCAGTTGAGGAAGGCGGCGCCGCCTAAAATACAGGCCGTGACCCCCAGGGCAGCGCCCAGGGCACGCAGCGGTTTTTTAATCTTCATCGTGGAGGTAGTAGGGCCGCATCAGGCTGCGGTGCTCGGTGGAGTCCTTCTGGCGGTTGGAGCGAGGCGCGGCCTCAATGGGGCGGGGCCGATCGTTGCCCCGGGAGCGGCGGCGCTTGCCGGACAGAGAGGGGGGCAGAATGGAGGGTTTCTCCCCCTTGTGCTTCTTGCCGCCCTTGCCCTCCTGAGCCTTGGGAGGCTGGGGCTCCTTCTTGAGCTTTTCCTGCTTGGGCTGTTCTTTCCGGGGTTTCTCCTGTCTGGGTTTCTCCCCTCTGGCAGGCTGCTCCTTCCGGCCCTTGCGCTCCCGCTGCGGCTTCTCGCTGCGGGGCGGCTGGACGGGACGGCGGGGGGCCAGCAGCCGGGCGGTGGCGTCCATGATGACGTCCGAATCCAGGGGATTGGGCTTGTAGAAGTCGGTCTCGGGCATGGCGGGCTGCTGGGGCAGGGTGTCGGACAGCTTGCCCTGACGCACGCCACGCTTGTGGTGGTGGGGCTCCTCGGGAATGGGAGCGGGAGCTGGGGCGGGCTGAGGGGCCTTCTCCCGGCGGGGTTTCTCCTTCCGAGGCTTTTCCTGCTTGGGCTTGTCGGCCTTGGCGGGCTTCTCCGGCTTGGGAGGCTGCTCTTGCTTGGCGGCTTTCTCTGCCTTCTGGGCCTGGGCCTCCTCCTGCCGCTGACGGCGGCGGTCCCGGGCGGCCTGACGGGCCTCGGCATCCTCGGCGTTGATGATGCGGCCGTTCTTATCCCGCTTGGGGGCCTCCAGGTTCACCATGGGGAAGGGGTGGTCCTCCACCACGGGGATGGAGCGGCCCAGCAGCTTCTCAATGGCCTTCAGCTCGGCCTTCTCGTCAAACTGGCAGAAGGAGATGGCGGTGCCGGAGTGACCGGCCCGGCCGGTGCGGCCAATGCGGTGGACGTAGGTTTCGGGCACATCGGGGAGGTTGTAGTTGAACACCCAGGACAGCTCGTCGATGTCAATGCCCCGGGCGGCGATGTCGGTGGCCACCAGCACCCGTACCCGCCCCGCCTTGAAGTCGTTGAGGGCCTGGACCCGGGCGGTCTGGCTCTTGTTGCCGTGGATGGCGGCGGCGGTGATGCCCTGGGCGTTGAGGTCCCGGGCGATGCGGTTGGCCCCGTGCTTGGTGCGGGAGAACACCAGGGCGGCGGGAATGTCCCACTTCTGAATTAAGTGGCACAGCAGCTTGGTCTTGTTGTTCTTGTCCACGTAGAACAGCTTCTGGCCGATGACCTCCACCGGGGAGGACACCGGGTCCACCGCTACCCGGGCGTAGTCGTGGAGCAGGGCGTTGACCAGTTCCATCACCTCAGGGGGCATGGTGGCGGAGAAGAAGAGGGTTTGCTTCTTCTTGGGCAGCAGCTTGAGCACCCGGCGCACGTCGTGGATAAAGCCCATGTCCAGCATCCGGTCCGCCTCATCCAGGACGAAAATCTCAATGTGGCTCAAATCCAGCAGACCCTGGCCGTGGAGGTCCAAGAGGCGGCCGGGGGTGGCCACCAGGATGTCCAGACCCTTTTTGATTTGATCCACCTGGGGCTGCTGACCCACGCCGCCGAAGATGACGGCGCTCTTCAGGGGCAGGTGCTTGCCGTAGGCCACCATGGAGTCCTGGATCTGGATGGCCAGCTCCCGGGTGGGGGTGAGGATCAGGGCCCGAATGACCCGGGGGTTGGGGACCTTCTTGGACAGACGCTGCAAAATGGGGGCGGAAAACGCGCAGGTCTTGCCGGTGCCCGTCTGGGCGCAGCCCAGCACGTCCCGGCCCTCCAGGGCGGGGGGAATGGCCCCTTGCTGGATGGGAGTGGGGGCGGTGTACTCCTGCTCTGCCAGGGCCTTCAAGATGGGGTCACAAAGACCCAGTTGTTTGAAATTCATGTGATCGTTCCTTTACTTGTATTGCGTCAAAGCCTGTTGCACGGCGATCACCGTCTCCGCCAGGCTCTGGTTGTGCACGGGGACGGTGAGATGGGCGCAAGCTTCATAGAGGGGGGTACGGTAGGCGTAGACATCGGCCAAAGTCTGGCCGGGCTGGAGGGCGATGCCCCGGGTGGCCATGTTGTGGATGCGCCCTTCCACTTCCTCCAGCGTCAGCTGCAAATAGACCACGGTACCCAAACTGCGCATGTGTTCGATGGCCCGCTCCCGGCAGATGCAGCTGCCGCCGGGGGCGATGACGGTGTGGGAACAGTGCACCGAGGCGATGGCGTCCGCCTCAGCGTCCAGAAACCACTCCACACCCTTTTCATCCAACAGCTCTTGCAGCAGTGCCCCCTGCTGCTGCTGGATGAGCAAGTCCACGTCCAGAAAGTCATAGCCCAGGGTCTTGGCCAGGACCACGCCCACGCTGCTCTTTCCCGAACCGGGCATTCCAATTAAGATGATGTTGTCCATCTGCCTCACATCCCATACGCAGGCCCATCTCCCGGTGGGAGGATGGGCGATATTTGCCCATGATAAGACAGACTATTATATCAGATTCCACCTGGAAAAGGCAAGAGGGAGGGGGGAACGCAAAACACCCCTGGAGCAGGGTTTGCTCCAGGGGTGCGAGTTCGTTTTCGTTATGCTTTGCGCTTGTTTTGAGCCAGAATCAGCAGGGCAGCGGCAGAAAGGGTCAGAATGCCCAGGTAGGCCATGAGCGGGGCGTGGTCCCCGGTGGGGGGTACTGGCTCAATACCGGAGGACTCCACCACATTGGCCAGCACATAGGTGCTGAAATGGGTGAGGTTGGCGGTGACGGTGCGGGCCTCCGCATCCACCGTGATCTCCACTTCCTGATACTTGCCGTCCTCAGACACATAGAACAGCTTAAGGTGGTCGGCGCTCAGGTTCTGGGGGATATCAAAGGTGACGGACAGAGCGCCGTCGGGCTGGACGGCCTTGCCGTCCCGGGTGGCGGTGAACTCAAAGATGGCGGTATGGTCCATCTTGTCCACCACCTGAGCCAGGGCCTTGGTGACGCTGTCGTAAATGGCGCCCTGGGTGATGTTTTCCACGGTGACGGTGGTGCCGGAGGCAAACACCTTCCCGGCGTTGTTCAGAACCAGGTCCACGCCGCCCACGGTGGCCTCGGCCTTGTCCCCGCTGACGGGGATGTCCACCTTGTCCTGGGGAGCCGGGGTGG
>NHCFR05603__coassemble_469_pt1 | contig 29142 bp, 23 predicted proteins | sample NHCFR05603__metabat2_high_PE_050 | metagenome-assembled genome bin NHCFR05603 | reverse complement strand
CCAAAAAGGTTAGCCTCTCGTTTTGTTGTTCTGGCCTATTTTGCAACAGGCCCTTCTTATGTTTCAAGCATATTCCGCAAACAGCACTTGTTGGAATTCTTGTTCGCTTACCTTCATTTGCTCCACAAAGCTCTGGTAGTTCTCCGCATTCTGTGGAATCTTCAGGCCGTGTTTCACCACGGTCACGTCCTCTCTCGGCTGGACGTTCCTCTCATAGGTGCAGCCCCGATTCATATGCAGAACCACGTCTTTGTTCTGGACTGCCTCAGGATAGAGATAAAATCCTTTTTGGGCCTCAAAGCGAAACAGATAGGCCAACAGCTGCAAATAGTCTCGGTTCCCGATATTGGTGGAGGGCTTGTATTTTGCGTCTGCAATCACACGATGTTCTCTGTCTCTGCCAATAAAATCAGGGTAAATCCAACCACTATTTCCGGCAAACAGTCGCTGGGCCCCCTCCCTGCTCCGGTTCATGGGGTGGTAAAACCGCTCCTGGATGAGGGTGTTGACATATTCCTCCCACAGCCATGCACCATCAAACAAAATTCCATACACCTGCCGTGACCCGCTGCCAATCTGATGTTTTTGATGCTGCAAGATCAACAGGCACAGGCGCTGTAATGCCCGGTACTCATGATAATAGGCGTGTCTGACGATGTTGTGCTTATTTTCGGCAATCAATTTCCCCCGATCATAGGGTTGGTAGCAGGCCGTTGCGTCCACCACCATCTGGACTTCATCCTTTACCTTTGCCAGGATTCCTCGTCCATAGGGTTTCTTGCGAATGTATTCGATGGTATGCCGTACCAGCTCCATCAATCCATTGTCGTAGGAATACTCCCTCTGGTTATAGGCCACACGTCCGGTAAAGGGTGTATTTCTCTTAATATGCCTGGCGATATCAATGGCCCCTTTGATATGGCTGTCATTGTACGGATTGTGGATATAGGTTTTATAAATTCCCTTCCGCATTGCAGTCCTCAGATAGTGTGGAAAGAGAAACAGAAGGAACTGGAACAGTTTATTTTCCTGATCTGCATCGGTTTCTAAGTTTACCAAGTTTGGAAAATCCAGCACACGATCCAGCAAATATTGAAAGAAATAGTCGTGACGAGATGTGGAAAAACGGGATTCTATCACCAGTCTCTGATTCCCACACCCCAGATAGCCCATCACATTCCCGGAACAATAGCAGTCATTGACACTTTGTAGCACCATCTGATCGGCCACCATATCCTCTGCATCTTCCATCACCGCAGGAAAGACAAAAACTCCCTCGTATTCCAGCTGTTTGAGGGTCTTATCTGCAATTTTTTGGGTAAGCAGCGGGATGTCCGAAAAGGCCCCTTTCCTGGTGGAGGTATTGTCCTTAATTTTCAGCGGCTTCATCGCTCTTCTCACCATCTGGCTGTTGGTAGCCGTATGCCTTGGCAAACCGCTGCATGATACTCTCCTCGTCGTACATTCCCCGGATGTAGTCTTGCAACAGGGGCTGGAGATAATCGGTCCACAGTTGATCAAAGGTCAGAGTCTTTAATTTGAGGAAATAGGCAGCGCCGATTTGATAGTTTTCGTTCAGGTCCTCCACCTTGACAATCTCCCGGTTCAGGGCCGACATGCGCCGAATCGCCTCGGCCTCCAGCACTTCATCCTCCAACTGATCCAGCATATCCAGGCATTCGTCCGCTTTCAGCTCCACAAACCGGAACCTGCGCCGCATGGCAAAGTCAAAGCTATCCACCGATCGGTCAATATCATTCATGGTTCCAATGATGTAGACATTCTCAGGGATAAAGAACTTCTCATCCGGGTCCGCATGGAGATTTGCATATTGGGTGGAAACCTCCCCCGCTCTGCCACGGTAGCCGGGGTCTATGGCAAAAAACAGCTCGCCGAAAATTTTGGATATCTCGCCACGGTTGATTTCATCCATGATAAACACGTACTTTTTCAGTGCTTCCTGTCCGGACACCCGCTTGGAGGCCGTATACTTGGTTGCCTGAATGGCCTTATAAATGGCAAAGTCATAGGAAAATTCCTGTGTGGCAAACCGCTTTCCAAAAAAGTTGGTCACATCTTTGATTTTCTCAAATCTCTGGCCGGACTCCAGCATGCTCCTGATCTCGTCGATATTGAGACGCAGCCGCTTCACTGTGGCATTGCCAGGAATGGAGACCTGCACGTGTTGATCGTCCACACTGGTAATATAAAATTCGTTTCCGCTGATGGTTTGAAAGCGAGTCCGGTCCAGCTCGATGCTGGAAAAGAAGTTTTCCATGGCATCCTGTGCGGACACCTCTTTCTGAATGACCTCCTTGGACTTTTGGGAGTCCTCATAGTTCTTTCGGGCCCGGGCAATGAACTTCTTAAAGACGCCATCTTGAAGCTCAAAGCCCATGGAACCGTCCTCGTTTACCTTGGGCCGGAGGCCCTCCACAAAATCGGAGTAATCATAGCTGGGGTGGAACTGTACAAACTCCACCTGCTTTCTCTGCTCTGGCATCAGTCTATTATAGTCACTGGTTTCCCCGTTGCTGATGATATCGGCGGCAATGGACCGGGCCAGATAGGACTTTCCGGTACCAGGAGCCCCTCGAAAGATGACGTTTTTCGACTCCAACAGCATGGAGGAATAGGGATTTTGATACTCCGGCCCTGGAGGAACGATTGTTTCTTGCTGTTCCCCTCCGCCAGAAGGCAAAGCAAGCTCTTTCTCATCCTTTTCCCGATACCGAAGCACGAACTCATCTCCCGCTGCTCCAAATCGCTTCAAGCATTCCTGCACAAAGAGGAGGGTTGAGAAGATATTCCAGCGATAGAACACAAACTTCTCACCGTTATTACAGTGATATACTAGATATTCATATGTATTCCGGTATCTTTTGAACTCCTCCACACTGGGATAAATGCCGCAAATCATCATATGAGTGGGCTTATATTGACAGATCGGAAAATTTTGTTTTTCTTCCATAGACAAGGCCTGTAGCTGTTTCTCAAACACCTGACAGGCCAGACGTGGCAACGTCATATTGGAATTTCTCTGCTCTGCTTTTTTTCGTTTTCTTGTAATTCGCCGTCCATCCGCCCTTTGAAAGTACACTTCCAGCGGCCTATAGTAGTCCCCCAAACCCAATTCCTCCATGGAAAACTCCTCATCTGTGGAGGTAACGCCTTCTGCGGTAATGGTAAGCTGATAGGTTTGCGGCTTTACATCCACATGAAAGCCCTGTTTCAGCAAAAATGCCCTGGCCTCTGAGCCGTGAAAGGCCGAGGTGGAGATCTCTCCCCCGTTGGCCAGGTGATTTGCCACAGCAATCACATATTTGGGGGGATATTTCTTCCCATTCTCTCCAATCAGCTCATATCTCACACTTTGATGATTGGAAGGGACCCCATTTACATCAATGTATGTTAAGGCCTTCACGATATCCTGATAGTTTAACTTTGGAATTGCCATAAGACACCTCAAGTACAAGTTTTTTCTATAACTTCGCCCTCTTGGCACAAGCAGCGTTTCCTCCTTAGAGAAAACGCTGCTGAGGCCTCATATTTTGGAATTTATCTTTAGAAGTGGAAGCGTCTGCGCACCTCCCGGCGCAGATCCGGCCGATACCGGATAATCAGCAGGGGCACCATGAGGGTCACCCCCACCACCGCCACCACCAGGGACCACATGGGCCGATAGCCGCCCAAAAACAGGTCAATGCACAGCTCCAGCCACAGCATCAGCACCACGCAGCTGCCCAGCACCAGCATACACCGGCTCAAAATGGAGCGCAGGGGGAGGATATACCACAAAAACAGGAGGGCCACCGAGCACCCCCACCAGATAGGCAGGGCCAGCCGTCCCAGCCAGCTGCCCCCGTTCACCGCCATAGCGATGACCCAGAGGAAGCCCGCCACCGCCAGCAGGTCCAGCCCCACCAAGAAGATGGAGTGCAACGAGCGCAGCAGCAGCGGAAGCACCGTCCACACCCACAGCATGGCGCAGGCCCCCGCCACAATGGCGGACCAGGGCATCCCCCGCCACCAAAACAGCAGGTTGAGCACCACACAGCACAGGCCCACCACCCCGTACAGAGCGGAGAGCAGCACCGCCACCTCTCTGTGATTTACCGGCTCCACCTCCCGCCGCTCCACGGGGAAGTTGGGGGGAATGGTGGTGTCCACCGGACACACCGGGTTGACCACCGGGGTCTGGCACAGGGGACACTTGGCGGCGTCCTTGTCCAACTCCACCCCGCAGTTGACACAGTATGACATGGCCTGTCTTCACTCCCTTCGATTGGATGTAATCTTCACGTGGAGCCCATCCTGCACCAGCGTGCGGAAAAAGTCCCGCTCCACGTCCGTCTCCTTCACCGTCCCGGCAAAGGTAATCTCCATAATGTCCCCGTAGCTGATGGAGGCGCAGTTCACCCGGGGGGTATAGGACTGGCCCAGCACCACCTCCATGTGCTGGATGTGGGGCTCCATCTCTTTGGGCACCCGGAAAGCCCCGGGGTTGGTATACGTGGTGGAATAGGGGCGGTTGCCCGCCAGACGATACCCCAAATCCACGGCAAAGTTCTTCACCGGGACCGGAATGAGCTGGAGAGGCAAAAACCGCTGGAGAAACACGTTGCGGGTGATGACCCCCTGCATCTCCTGGCGGGTGATGTGCAGCCGCATGTGGTGGTGCACCTGGGAGATGATCTCCTCCAAGGTGTAGTCCCCCAGCTCGGGGTCAATGGAGGGGCGCACCGTGAGGATGAAATTGCGCATGGTGCGGGTGGGAAAATAGGGGCGCAGGTTGATGGGGATGGCCAGGGCCACCGGCAGCTCCCGCCGCCGCCCCTCCCGGCGCTGGCGGGCCAGAATGGACTGGATGAGCACCGCCGCCAGATACTCGGTGATGGAGGCCCCATGCCCCTTGGCCACCTGGCGCAGAGCCTGCACCGACACAAAGCCCATGGTGACGTTGAGGGTATAGAAGGGCTCCGGGGTTCCGGTACAGGGGTAGGCCTTGGGCTCGGACTTGCCCAGCCGCACCCGGGACCGGGCGTACCGGGCGTAGGCGTCCTCCCACTCCTGGGGGTCCGGGGCCTCGTCCACGTCCAGAACTCCCTCCTCGTTTGGGATCTCCTCTCCCAGCTCCCGTAAGTACACCGCCAACAGGGTCTTGAAGAGCACCAGCGCCCCACCGCCGTCGGCCAGGGCGTGGAACACCTCCATGGAGATGCGGTGGCGGTAGTAGAAAAACCGGATGAGCTGGTCCTTGTTCTGAAAATACACCGGCTGGCAGGGGTTTTGAATGTCCGGCTGCAAAAAGGGCCCGGGGGTGTCGTCCGGCTCGAAGTAGTACCAGAATACCCCCTTGCGGATTTTCACATGGAAGCCGGGGAACCGGGGCATGGTGCGGTCGATGGCCCGCTGGAGGACCTGGGGGTCCACCTCCTGGGTCATGACGGCGGAGAAGCGGTACACCGCCGAATAGGTGCCGCTCTGGATGGCAGAGTACATCATGGCGGCATTATCCAGCTGAAACCAGCCCTTATCCTGTCCTCTCCGCCTAACCATACTCCACCCCCCTTTCGTTTGCTTTATTATAATACGCCCTCTGGACCGTGGCAATACCGCAAAACCTGCCGACTGCGTTGACACCCACCCGCTCCGCCTGTTACAATGGCCTCACAGGCGGTGCCCGCACCGTCAATTCCTCTCAAGGGGGTTTGTACAAATGGGACTCATCAATAAACTGGGCGGCTCCATGCTGCAAGGGATGGCTGGAAACCTCAATGAGGTCTCCCCCGAGGCCCTGAACCAGGAGTTCGGCATGTATCTCATGGACGGCGAGACCATCGCCATGGGGTTCCGGCTCATCCGGGACGTGGTGATCTTCACCGACAAGCGCATCATCGACTTTGACAAGCAGGGCGCCACCGGCGTGAAAATGCGGGTGGACTCCATCAACCTGAGCACCATCATCCACGTCTCTGCGGAGACAGCGGGCTTTGGCGCCGACGACAGCGAGATCAATGTCCACTACATCGCCTCCCCCTACTTCAAGTGCAGCGGCGGCGTGGAAGTAGCGGAAAAGAAGTTCGAGTTCCCCAAGAAATACAACATCCAGCCCCTGTACAAGTACCTGCAGGAGATCGCCTACCACAACCACGAGACCCTGAACCACTAAAGAGCAAAAAACACCCCGGAGAACTTCGTTCTCCGGGGTGTTTTGCGTTTTCTGGGGATTAGCCGATGGCAATGGTGGTGCTTCTGGGCAGCTCCTTCTTCACATGCTTGGGCATGGACAGCTTGAGGATACCGTCCTCATACTTGGCGGAGATGTCCTGGGGCTCCACATCCCCCACGTAGAAGCTGCGGCTGCAAGCGCCCACATACCGCTCCTGGCGGATGTACTTGCCCTTCTTGTCCTCCTCGTCCTTGTCCAGACCCTTGGCGGCCTGGATGGTCAGATAGCCGTCCTTCAAATCCACCTGGATTTCGTCCTTCTTAAACCCGGGCAGATCCACGTCCAGCTCATAGCTGTTCTCGGTCTCCCGCACGTCGGTCTTCATCAAGTTCTTGGCGTGCTTGCCGTACAGAGGGTTGCGGCCGTTCCACATGGGGAACATCCCAAAGTCATCACCAAAGAAATCATCAAACAAATTCTCACCAAAAATGCTGGGCAACATAAGTCATTCCTCCATTCGTTGCATTCATTGATGCCCTGCGGGAGAAGCTCTTTCGAGCCCCTCCTTTTGGAACAATTATGTTATAACACCGTCAATTAGCACTGTCAAGGTGAGAGTGCTAATGTTTACATGTTATGTGATGTTTGTTCATAAAATATGCGATTTCTCCCGGTGGGCTCACCGCACTCTCCCATTCGCTCAAAAAAGCACGGCCAGCTGGACGCTGGCCGTGCTTTTTCGTTCGGAATTAGCTGCGGCGCTTACGGCTCACATAGGCCGCACCCGCCAGCAGGCTCACCGAACCCAGGAGCGTGGCCACGTACATCATCATCTGGGCGGAGTCGCCAGTCTGAGGTACACGGTCGGGCTTCTGGGTAGCCTGGGGCTTGTCGGTGGCCTCAGGCTCCTGAGACGTTTCGGGCTGATCCGAGGGCTGTGTCTCCCCCTGGGCAGTGAGGCCTTCCATGGCGCTCTGGAGCGCAGCCACAGCGGCGTCCACCGTCTTCTGGTCCTCCTCGGACAGAGTGGCGTCGGCCATCACCGCCTGGGCATTGGCCAGAGCCGAGCGGAAGGTGGCCACGGACTGGGCGGTGTAGCCGGTGAGGTCCATGCCCTCAGCCTTACCGATGAGGCCTTCCAGGATGTCCTTGTTGGCCTTGAAACGCTGGGCCAAAATGGCGTCCAGCAGGGCGTCGGTGGCGTTGTCCACGTCCTCCTGCATGGCGTCGCCGCTGGCGGCCACGTTCTTGGCCGCTGCCAAAGCGTCCACCAGCTTCTGCCAGTTGGTCTCCACGTACTTGTCGGCCTGGTCCATCATGGCCTCAGCGCGCTGGATGACCAGGTTGAGCATGGTCTTGTCGCCCTGAGTCAGGCCCAGCCCCCAAATCCCGTTGAGCAGGTTGTCCCAAGCGGTATTCACCTGGTCCTGCGTGGCGTTCTTATCTTCCATTACGGCCTTGGCCTCAGTGAGAGCCTTCTCAAAGGCAGCCTTGGCGGAGTCGGTGACACCAGTGGTGTCCAGACCCTCGGCGTAAGCGATGGTCTTCTCCAGCAGGGTCTTGTTCACCTCGCTGGGCTCAGGCGCCTCCACCAGGGCCTCCATGGCCTGGGTCAGAGCCATCACCGCAGCGTCCACCTCCGCCTGAGTGGCCTGGGCATTGTCCAGCACCGCCTGAGCCGCTTCCATGGCCTTCTCCACCCCTGCAAAGCTGTCGGCGGTGTAGTCCTCAGCCTGGAGGGCACGGGCCTGGGCCAAGGTCTGCTCCAGCTGGGTCTTGTCCACCACCTGGGCAGGCACCTTCACCACCGCAAAGGCGTGGGCGGGAAGGTTGACCACCGGCACACTGCCCAGCTCCACAGTCTCGGTTTCCACGTGTACCTTGTCCGGGTCCTCCGGGGTGTTCTCGTCTGCAATGCCATCGGTGGCCAGGTACTGGACCTCCACCGACCGCCCAGCCAGGTCCATGCCCGGAATCTCCAGCTGAATGTTGTAGTCGTTGAGGCGATCCACATTCACCATGGCCAGATAGACATTGCCCTGGTCATCCTTGCTGGCCAGTACCGACACCGCTGTGACGTTGTTCTGGGTCTTGGGGGAGTCCATCTGGGTGCTAACCACATGGTCGCCAAATCCGGAATTGAGCATTTGGAACACATGGGCAGAGGGGGTGGAGAAGTAGGTAAACTCACCCTCTCCGGTGGTGGTACTCGCTCCCTCCTGGGGCACCACCTGAATTACCGCCTGCTGGGTGGGGCCCAGGGAGTCGGCCTCATCCTGATACCAGTCGGACAGGCAATGCTTCTGGATGTAGGGGCTGCCCAGATTCACATATTCCATCATTACCTTGGCAATGTACAGAGCATGGGTCTGGGAGCGCACCTGGGACTCGGTGTTGTAGTGGATGCCAAACTCGCTGACCACGGGCACCTTGCCCTCGGGCAGCTTGGAGGCGAAATTCTTCACCGGGTTGACACCGCTGCCCTCGGTCTTGAGCATGGCGTTGTCATAGAACTCCTCGGGGGTGCTGCCGCTCACGGTGCCGGAATAGGGGTGGACCACTACGCCATCATACAGGTCGTTGTAGCCACCTGCGGCCATCTTGTTGACAAAGCCCTCGGTCTCATAGCCTGCGTAGACAAAAATTTCCTGGTCGGTGCCGCTGAGGTGGTTGATCTCGTCCATGGTATCCCGCATGGCCTGGGATACGTCCACGAAACCGTCCCGGTCCACGCTGTAGGTGGCGTAGATGTTCTGTCCCTTGGGGGGAATCTTGCCGTGCACGCCGTCACCGAACTGGATGGAGCCGTTGGCGTAGTTGACCACACAGTGGGTGTCCTCAGGCCCGGAACTCTCCAGGCTGTCCACCACGGTCCACTCTGCCGGGTTGTCGTCCGGCCCCACAAAGACCCGAACGCCGTCGTTCACCGCCCGGAAGTCGGGGTCATCCACAATTTTCCCATCCTCACCCATGATTCCGGGGTTCAGATTGGCATAGCGCAGGAAGCGCACCAAGTTGGCGCTGCCGTCGGACCGAGAGGCCACCTTGTTCCAGTCCTCCTCGTCCACGGTGTACCGCTTGTTGATGTTGGCCACGCCGCCGTTGATGTAAGCGTTTTCACGGCCGCCGTCCACATACAGAGTCCAGTAGCCCTGGGAATAGACGCCATCATCTCTCTGGGCATCGGGGCCCAGGTGCATCTCGTTGCCGATTTCAAAATAGCGTACGTTGTAGGGTTCCACATGGCCATTGGCCGCCCGGACATCCGCCCAGGCAATGCCGCCGTTGGGGTTGGTGCCCACCTCGGCATTCATATACTCCACCAGGTCGGCGGCGTCCTGCGCACTGCCACGGCCCAGGCTGTAGACATAGATCATCTCAGAGCCCATTTCATCGGCAAAATCTGCGGCCTCGCCCAAGCCAAAGTTGGGGGCGATGCCGGTCTGATTGCCGCTGTTATACAGGCCGTGAATCTGATTTTTCCGGCTCTCCTTGTCTCCCAGGGTGGTTCTCCAGTTGAACAGGTTGGAGATGGTGCCGCCGGGGTAGCGGATGGAGCCGAAGCCCGCCTGCTGATACAGCGCAGCGAACTCCTCGTTCATCTTCATGGTCTCGGAATCAAAGGTACCGTAACCATTGTAGGAGTAACGGTGGTTGATGCCGAAGATGCTGTCGGCATCAATCTCCCGCTGGATGTCGTCCAGATTCACCGTCAGCTTCAGGGGCATGGCGGCCCGATAGTTGGCAATGGCCTCCTCCAGGGCGGCACAGGCCGCCTTCATCTGGGCCAAGTCTGCGGTGAGGTCCGCCCCGTCCAACGCCTGTTTCAGGGCCACCGCCACGGCATCATCCTGGTTCAGGCTGCCGCTGTCATACAGGGTCTGACCCTGGGTCACCAGCTCCTGGAGCTGCTGACGGCACAGCTGGGTCCCCTTGTCGGCGTACACCGCCCAGGCCTCCTCATCGGTGAGTACCCGGTTGTAGACGTAGAACTCGTCCACATCCCCCCGCATGGGGTGGGGATTCTTGTTCCCCGCCGTCTTGTGGGCACCCAAACGCAGGGTCAGCACCTGATCAATGGCGTTGTCCGTCAGGGCCTGCTGGCTGTCCAGCTCCCCGTTGATGTAGAACTTTACCTGGCGGCTGTTCTGGTCAATGGTAATGGTAATGTGCTCCCAGCCCCCCTTGACCACGGTGCGTTGGGAGACCACATCGGTGCCGTTGACGTAGGTATGGTACTTGCCATCCCCCCGCAGCGTCAGCACAGACCGCCCGCTCCCCTCATGCTGGAGCATCACCGTGGAGGCGGCGCTGTCGTCCCCGGTGATGGTGGTGTCATAGCGGTACCACATGGAGAAGGAGGTGGCTCCCGCTCCCGTATTGATGTAGTCCTCCAGCTTCATAAAGTTGTCCACCCCTGCGCCGAACCGCAACACCTGCCCAAATACCGGGTTGCCGCTGTCCGTCAACTGGACGCCGTCCCCCTGTAAGGTGGCCGTGGTGCGATCCCCTTGGTCACTGACCAGAGAGTCAAAGCTCCAGTGGTCTTTGAGTCCCTGGGTAGGGTACCCGGACTGGGCATGGGCGCGGAGCCCATAGGGCAGCAGCAGCCCACAAATCAGGGCAGCCGCCACCACAGAACGAACCTTTCTTCTCCTCATACAATTTCCCTCTCCTTTTCCTTTTTATGCAAGAATGCTAAAATGGCAAGGTTTTTTCAGCTCCTTTTAAGCCGATTTATTTAATCTTATCATACCCCTCTGGCAATGTCAAAATGTATCGTCTCTCAGGAATACGTACCGGGCATCCAATCTGCCATTGACTTTTCCACACGCCCGGCGTATAATGTGCAAAACTTCCAGGAGGTGTGACAATGCTGCGCTGCTGTGTGAACCGCATGAATATGCCTCAGTCCGATATGCCTAATGGTATCGGGCTTGCATTGTCATACTCTTTTTCCCAATGACCCCCCGAAACACCGTTGAGAGAAGAGACGCAGTGCAAGCCAGACCCTGCAAAGGGTAGCTTGCACTGCTTTTATTTTATGGAAAGGACTGATTCTATGCCCACCCACCGAGGAACCCAGACCATTGAGACCCCCCGGCTCATCCTCCGCCGGGCCACCGTAGCCGATGCCCAGGCCATGTTTGACCACTGGGCCTCTGACCCCCAGGTGACCCGCTATCTCATGTGGCCGGCCCACACCAGCACAGACATCACCCGTCAGGTGCTCCAGAGTTGGGTGAATGGCTACCAGCAGGACAACTTCTACCAGTGGCTCATCGTGCCCAAGGACTTGGGCCAGCCCATCGGCAGCATCAGCGGCATGAACCCCAATGACCTGCTCTCCTGTGTGGAGCTGGCCTACTGCATTGGGCGGCCCTGGTGGCACCAGGGTCTCACCACCGAAGCGGTGGAAGGGGTGATCCGCTACCTGTTTGAAACCTGCGACTTCCACCGCATCACCGCCAAACACGACACCCGCAATCCCCACTCCGGCGGTGTCATGCAAAAGTGCGGCATGACCTGCGAGGGCACCTCCCGGGAATCGGACTACAACATCCAGGGGATTTGCGACACCGTCCACTATGCCATCTTAAAACGTCAATGGAACCGCCCCAAGGACTTCACGGAGGGGCTTGTATACGAAAACGACACCCAACTGGTGCAAGACCTGTACCGCCGCCTGGATGAAAGTCGGCGCCTCACCCGCTCCCAGGCGGCCCGGGTGGAGTTTCTCACCACCGTGCGCTACATAGAGCGCTATCTCACTCCGGGGGCCAAGATTCTGGATATCGGGGCCGGGGCGGGCGAATATAGCCTGTATTTCGCCCGGAAGGGCTACCAGGTATCCGCCCTGGAGCTGTCCGAGGACAACCTAGCCGCTTTCCGCTCCAAGCTGACCCCTGAGGACAACATTGACCTGGCGCAGGGCAACGCCCTGGACCTCAGCCGCTACCCGGACCATTCCTTTGACATTGTGCTTCTCTTTGGCCCCCTGTACCACCTGCACAGCCAGGCCGATAAGCTGCGCTGTATTCAGGAGGCCAAACGGGTGTGCAAACCGGATGGGAAACTGTTTTTCGCCTTCATTGCCAACGATATGGTCATCCTCACCATGTTCCACGAGGAGCCGGACTATTTCGTCCACGGCGCCTACGACAAAGAGACCTTCGGCTGTGACGACTTCCCCTTTGTCTTCCACACGGTGGACGCCTGCCGGGAGCTGCTGCGGGAGGGCGGCGTAAAGGTGCTCCACGAGGTGGCCTCGGACGGGGTCAGCGAGTTGCTCCAGGAGAAGATCAACGCCATGGACCCGGAAAGCTACGCCCAGTATCTGCGGTACCACTTCTACACCTGTGAGAAGCCGGAACACCTGGGGGCCTCCAACCACCTGCTGTTTGTGGGAAAGGCATAGGGCATTGGGCTGCGGTCCGTCAAAAACGGATCTATCTCATACACCAGTAAATTCATTTTGACATTTTGTCCACTCCGTGCTATACTCCCACGTAGGAATAAGTGGTGGAGTCTGTCATAGAGTGCTTGGATGCATCTCTATTTATTCCAAAGGGGATTTTAATCAAAATTAGTATAATTCTTGATTAAGAGAAAAAGACAGCTCTTCTAGGGGGAGACTGTCTTTTTTTGCGTTTTAAAAGGTTCTTTCGTATCCTTTTGGCGCATCTACGGACGGGATTGTATCAAACTTCACGCCACTTGTTACCGTGCAGTTTACACTTGGAGTAGTCTTTCCCAGGATTGAAGCGATGGACGAACCGCCATCGTTCCAAGCATAACCACGATGAACATGTGGGTTTCCCAGACCTGGGATCGTACTGAGGCGGATGATATGTAATTTGATGACCTCTTGATGGGATGACAATGAGTGCAGACAGAACGATCCATTTGGTGGTGCTGCGGAGACTTTATTCCGTGGCCATACCATTCATTCACAGAGCGCAGGATGGACAAATGTTTATCAGCGTTCTGTTTTTTTGGAGCTGCTTGTTCCATCGTCATGGCTCATCTCTGGACTGGTCTTTTTGTATTTCCAATTATCGTGTTCCATCTCATCCTGTCGTCTGGAACAAGTGTAGGAGGTGAAAATACCACATCTGTCGGTACAGATGGAATCCTATCGTCGTACCACAAATCCATGTTCAGTGCGAACACTGCTCAAGATGGAAAGGGGCGTATTCTGCCGGAATGATTACCGGCCGTCATTATGGAAAAACTGATGATTCAATTCAAAAAACAGCCACCGGGAAGACTGATTGCTGCCGGATTTGCAATGCTTATCCTGTTTGGGGCAGTTCTTCTCCTTCTTCCTCTGTCCGTGAGAGGCGACGCGGAGGTACACTTTATTGATGCTCTTTTTACCTCCACCAGTGCAGTTTGTGTGACAGGTCTCATTGCAATTGATGTGGCAGATCACTTCACTACTTTTGGTCAAGCTGTCGTTGCCGTTTTGATTCAGGTTGGCGGTTTAGGCGTTACATCCATTGGTGTGGGTTTGATCTTGGCCGCACGAAAGAACGTGGGTCTCAAAGGGCGTATTTTGCTCAAAGAAGCCTTAAATATCGAGGGAATCAAAGGCATGATCCGTTTGGTGAAGTCTATTTTGCTTATGACGCTGTGCTTTGAACTGATGGGTATTGTCTTGAGTTTTCTTGTATTTGTTCAGGACTATCCTGTGCTGAAAGCCCTTTGGATCAGCATATTTCATTCCATCGCAGCTTTTAACAACTCTGGTTTTGATATTTTAGGCGGGCTGAGAAACCTCATCCCTTACCAGAACAACATTCTTTTGAATCTGACCACAAGCGGACTTATCATTTTTGGTGGATTGGGTTTCCTTGTGATTTTAGACGTCTTGAAAAAGAGATCTTTTCGCAAACTAACCCTTCACTCCAAAGTGGTTTTAACCACAACGCTCACTCTGCTTGTGGCGGGTACGTTACTATTAAAGGCCACGGAGGATATCACCTGGCTTGGAGCCTTTTTCCAGAGCGTATCTGCACGAACAGCTGGTTTTTCTACTTACCCCATTGGCGAATTTACAAATGCCGGTCTGTTCACCCTCATTATTTTGATGTTTATTGGCGCTTCCCCCGGGTCTACCGGCGGCGGTATCAAAACAAGCACGTTCTTCGTCTTATCGCAGCACGTACGAAGCCTGTTCACAAAAAGGCATATCAGTGCCTTCCGGCGCAACATCCCGTGGGAGGTCTTTTCCAAGGCCTGCACCATTTCATTGCTTTCCCTTCTACTCGTATGTGTGGGAACATTTTTCCTTTGTGTGCTGGAGCCGGAGTACAGCTTTGTCCAACTGCTATTTGAAGAAGTGTCCGCGTTCGGTACTGTGGGCCTTTCTACCGGCATTACGCCGACTCTGAGTGTAGCAAGCAAGTTAATTTTGATTTTCACCATGTTTGCTGGACGAGTGGGCATGTTTACCCTGCTGACAATGTGGATTGATCGTCCAGCCCCCAGCGTTCGTTATACAGAAGAATCCGTTTCGATCGGATAAATAAGGAGAAAATACCGATGAAAAGAAAAGACTACGCAAGCAGCTATGGAGTGATTGGTCTTGGACGGTTTGGCATGGCCCTTGTGGAATGCCTTTCCTCCGCCGGAAAAGAAGTCATTGCCATTGACAAAGAAGAGTCTCGTGTGCGGGAAGCACGCCGTTTCACAGAAATGGCTCTGGTTGTGGAGAACCTGGATCAAGAGGCACTGGAAGAAGCAGGCATCCGAAACTGCGACGTCGTGGTGGTGTGTATTGGAGAAAGAATCGATGTCAGCATCCTTGTCACCATGACCGTGTTGAAAATGGGGATTGCTCATGTTATCTCAAAAGCCACCAGCTTTATTCATGGGGAGGCACTCAAGCAGTTAGGTGCTTCTGTGGTTTTCCCTGAACGAGATATGGCAATCCGCCTTGGAAAAGGGTTAATTTATGACAGTTTCCTGGACTCTGTCGCCTTAGGCGGAGATGCCGAAGTTCGGAGAATCCTGGTGACCAAAAAGCTCATCGGCACCTCAATCCAGGATATGAACATCCGTCATCGCTACGGGGTAAACATCATTGCAATCGAACACGATGGCCATACAAATGTAAACTTCAACGCGGACTATTTCTTCCGCGAGGGCGATGCCATTTGTATCGTGGGGCAGAGCAAAAACGTAGAATATTTTGAAAAGGACATTCATTGATTGCACATATGAAAATGAAGAACATTTGGGAGAAATATATTTCGGTTGCCGCAAAGGGATTCGTCATCGGAGGGACCATGCTGGTTCCCGGTGTCAGCGGTGGTTCGATGGCAATGATTCTTGGTATATACTCCTCTCTCATTTCCGCTGTCAGTTCATTTTACCAGAGAAAAAAGGATAGCTTTTGTTTCCTCTTTACATTTTGCATCGGTGCCGTCATCGGAATGGCACTGCTTGCCAATCCCATCTCCGATTTAATTGACGCATTTCCCAAACCGATGATGTATTTCTTTATCGGTGCAGTGGTCGGGGGCATCCCCATGATGTTTCGAGAAGCGAATATTCAGAGTTTTTCATGGAAAGTACCTGTTTATATCCTTCTCGGGATGCTAATGGTTTGTGCGATCTCCATTCTTCCGTTGAACTCAGAAAGCATCGAGCAATCCACTGGGATATTCGAACTTCTGCTTCTGTTTTTTGCGGGAATCATTGCTGCAATCGCCCTGCTCCTCCCAGGCATCAGTATATCCTATCTTTTGCTGCTGCTGGGACTGTACAGCAAGACGATCACTGCGATCAAAACCCTCCAATTCTCCTTTTTACTCCCCATGGCACTGGGCGGCCTGGTTGGTATTATCCTAATGGCCAAACTGTTGGAAAAAGCGATGGCCCGCTATCCACAAGTGACCTATTTAGTGATTCTTGGCTTTATTCTTGGTTCAGTGGTCAGCATTTTCCCTGGACTTCCCACTTTGAGTGAACTATTGAGCTGCTCCATCGCCATTTGTGGTGGATTTGCGGCGATATATTTTTTACCAAGCAGTTGCCCGGACGACGGGCCTCATACCATAAGCGAACAGCATGCTTAATCACGTTATCATGCAAACACAACGAGAGGCCGCCCAGAAATCGGGCGACCTCTCGTTGTCTATTGCTCTTAAACAAAGCATTCCCCATCCACGGAACACACCACACGTTGTTCTCTCAGTCTCGTTTTGAGAAACCCAATATGGTCACATAGATGCCTACCAGCATTGCCCCCACAGAGATCCCCAGCAGCAGACCGGAAACAAAGTCCTGCACGTCGCTCCCGCCCACATTATCGTGCAAAGCCAACATGGCAACTCCCATCAACAGCAACACAATGCCGTATAGAGATGTACGCTGATTCTCCAGGGTCTGGGTCCGCCGCAGCAAATCTAACATCTGCGCTTCATCGCAAGTGCTGATGCTGTTGGGGCCTGCCTCTCCTCCGTCCATCAGCTCCTGTAGGGTAACGCCCAGTTCTCGGCACAAGGCCTGAATCACGCTGTAGTCGGGCATACACCTTCCATTCTCCCACTTAGAGACCGTCTTATTGGAAATGCCTAAACGCTCGGCCAGTTGCGCTTGAGTCAGGTTTTTCTCTTTTCGTTTCAAGGCAATGAAATGGCCAATGCCGGTTTGGTTCACAATGTCCCCTCCTCTCATTTGATGGAACGAGTATAGTCCAAGCATCCCGCAAAAAACACCCCCTATCTGGAGAATTTCGGGGGAATCCATGAAATAAAGACATGCCGATACCCATTCATACGGTTTTTTCCCTATCCTGTTGTATCCTACCATACGTCCGTCTGTTTGGGCAGATGGGTTTGCCGTTCTTGTTTGCCTTCCCAAACCGGCACCCAGGACAGGCCGATGACCCAACCATTGCCCCTGTAAGCCTCTGTGTCCCCTTCTTCGGCGCAGGGCCATATTCTCCCCCACCTAGGGCGGCTCTGCCCAATTTAAGCGGCTTTCAAGGACACTGGCAGCGGCCACCATGGGCAGCTTTATGGCACAAGTGATGTAAAGCAGAGAGAAAAAGCCGGACAGGAATCATGACCTTCCTATCTGGCACTCTTTGACCCACACCATAAAATCAAATTTACAAACAAAAAAAGCCTCGAAAACCGAAGTTTTCAAGGCTTTTTGGAGCTGCTAGGCAGATTCGAACTGCCGACCTCATCCTTACCAACTGACTGGGAGCCATTCATGGGCTGCTTTTCGGCCCTTTCCTGCCCACTTTGCTCCACAGGGCCGTGGTGGGCGGCACTGTTGTGTCCGTTGGTTCCAGCTGCTCCTTTCCCCGTGTGGGTCAGGATGTGGGTCACGGTAATCGGGGATGTCCGTCCCGCTTCAGCTCTGTGGCGCAAACCTTTCTTCTGTGCTATACTGTGCTCAATACTTATGTGAGGTGGTCACATGAATCAGGAACTTTTCCATGAGATGCAACGTTTCTATGACCGATTAGAGACAAGATCGGGGCAACTATTCCACGCCCTGTTTCACAGGGTCTTTGAATTGGAAGTAGGATGGTATGGTGGTCACTATCACAAAAACGAAGATGGAACCTGGATAAGAGAAGCCTATCCTATTCCGGTGATTGGGGTGAAAGGCTTTTGCGATATTGAAGTGCAACCGGATCACATTTCCGTATCCACAAAACTAAGGCGTTCCACTGCTCTGAACTATTCTTTTAACAAGTTTGCGGAATATGACTTTGAAGCCTACGGCGTGGAGGACTACCTGGCTGACTTCTATCACCCCGGACAGACCATAGAGGAGCTCAAAGAGAATCTCCTTGCCTGCAACGAACCGGAACTTGGGTTTTCCTTCACCCTCCCCTTTGATGTGGATGGGGCGGAAATCCTGGAACTGGTGCAGTTGCTGAGGCGGGAAGGGTTTTACTACTGAGGAAATTCACAGTCCGCCCCGGTGCCCAAAAGGGTGCCGGGGCGGACTGCGCCATAAATTTTTCTTTTTGGTTGCAACACTTTTCCCTCCCCATCCGTTATCCAAGCAGAAAGGGGGCGAACTTCATTGTGGGAAGATTTATACGAAGGGTATCAAACCGAATTGCTGGCCTACGGCACACGCATGACCGGCAGCAAGGAGTTGGCGGAAGATTTGGTACAGGAGACCTTTATCAAAGCCCTGATCCACGCCAGTACAGTGACCGATTTATCGCCCAGTCAACAGCGGGCATGGCTCTATCGGACCTTCAAAAACCTATTCTTTGACCGCTGCCGTCGGGCCGTTCTGGAGCAGGAGTATCTGCACAGCGTCCAACTCCCCCTGTGGGAGCCATCCGGCATCCCCGAGGTGGAGACCGCCATGCTGCTCCAGAGCGTCGCCCCACAGGACCGGACCATCTTTCAGCTGCGCTATTTCGACGGCTACACCGCCCAGGAGATTGCCCAGATGTTGAACATCCCCCCGGGCACCGTCCGGTCCAAACTGTCCCGGTGTCGGAAGTACCTGAAACAACAACTACAACCATAGAGGAGGAATGGAATATGGCTAAGAACCTGATTGTCAACTGCGCCACCTGTGACGCCAGAACCATGCAGGAGGAGAACTACGCCCACTACGAGACCATTGTCATCAACAGCGCCGCCTTGCTCACCAGCCCCGAGGGAAAAGCAGTGATGAGCAAGCTGCCCGTTACCCTGAACTGTGCCACTGTGTTGGAAGTGGCCAGAGACGTGCATCTGCGGGCCATCAATGGCAAACATGAGATTCATGACAGCGACGCCGTCTCTTCTGCTCCCTATTACCTCATGGTCAATGGGGTACTCACCATTCACCCCCACACCCAGAAGCAGCTGGAACACTGCGTGGGCATCACGGTCAACGGCACCCTCACCTGCCCGGAGAGCATGTATGCCACCCTGGCCGATGTCAACGTCAACGGCACCACCACCTGCTACCCCGACGGGGCCATCGTCCTCAAGCGCAACGCCGTCATCGACAAGGTGTTCGCCCTCCGGGCCAAGAACAGCCTGTACTGGTCTGCCCGGCGGATGATTATGGTGGACCCCCAACTGGATGGCGCTTCCTTGCGCAGTAAGGGCGCTTCCTTCCGCTCCAAAGAGGTGATCGTGGCCCAGTCCAAGGCGGAGGAGCTGGTGGACCTGATTGACGAGCAGGCCCAGCTCATCCTGGTCCCCGACCACACCGCCGTGGTGCTGGATGATATCACCTTGGATGCGTCCACCGTGGGGCGCTACGGCAAGAAGCTGTACGTCATTGGCGATGTGACCGTCCCCCAGCAGAACGCCGCCTTGGAGGGGCTGGAGTACTTGAACGTCCAGGGCGATATCAAGGTGCCCCAGGAGCACAAGGACCAGTTGCTGTCTGTTTTGACCGAGGTGTCCGGGGCGGTGAAGGTGACCCAGCCCAAAGGGACCGTGGTGGAGGACAAGCCCTATGTGAAGATCACCAAGTGGATGTTGGAACAGCAGCCCAAGGGCATCCTGGTCAGCGACTGCGCCTTCGTCCACATCGCCGACGACATCCCCCGGGAGTGGATTATGGAGCGGCTGCACATTGAGGACTGCGCCGTGGTGCAGTGCTGCGAGGAGCTGGAGGACGCCGTGGCCATGGTCTGTGAAGATGTGGCCCAAGTGGGGCACGCTGACCACATGGACGGCGGCAGCATCGGCGACACCATCAAAGCCGCCCTGGGCGGTATCAAAGGGGCGCTGGACACCAAAGTCATCAACGCCACCCAATACGTGCTGTAAGGCACACGCAACAAAACACCCCTGGTGTGATGTTCACACCAGGGGTGTTTCTTCGGTCTGTTTTTCTTTTCCCGGGCGTCTGAGCCCGGCTGGGGTTTTATGCTCTGGACTTCTTGATGCCGATCATGTACAACACCGGCAGCAGCAGGGCAAACACCATCACAATCACGCCCGTCAGAACGCCGGCCGCCACGCCGAGGCCCGCAGAGCCGCCCATTACGCCCACAAAGGTGGTGACCAACAGGATGCTCAGCAGCCCGTTGATGACAGCCAGCACGATGAGGACAATGGCCAGGGTCTTGCACACATCCAGGTTGTCCTTATCCTGGACACCCAAAATGCCAGCGGCCAATTCCAGAGCGGCAGCAGCCAGGGCAAGCACGGAGGTACCGATGCCCATGCCCCCATAGGCTGCGTTCTCTGTGAACTTACCCAGAGAGGAGAGCAAGCTCAGGGCACCAAAGATGATAAAAAGAATGCTGATGACTTTGAGAAGCGAGCTTTTTTGCATAACTTGTTCCCTCTTTCTCTACACCGAATCGGTGCTTTCTCTGGTGTCATTATACCGGCATTCCCGAAAAAACACAACTGTATTGCCATAGAATTATGTTTTTCTTAAGAAACCGTCCCTTCGTCCTGCCCCACCGGGAGGCACAGCCAAAAGCAGGGCCCGCCTGCCCGCTGTTCCACCCCGCAGCTGCCCCCGTGGGCGGACACCGCCGCCCGGACAATGGCCAGCCCCAGCCCGGTGCCGCCGCTGTCCCGGCTTCTGGATTTGTCCCCCCGGTAGAAGGGCTCAAAGAGATGGGGCAGATCCTTGTCCGGGATGATCGGGCCGTCATTGTACACCGAGACGCGCACCTGCTCCCCCTGTTTTACCAGAGACACCTGGATGCGCTTTCCCTTCTCCACATGGCGCAGGGCGTTGGAGGCCAGATTTCCCACCGCCTCCTTCAGCCGCTCCCGGTCCCCCTCCAGCCAGACCTCCCCCAGCTCCAGGGACAGAGAGACCTCCTTTTGTTCCAGCTGGAGGGCCAGGGGGTTCCACACCTCCCGCACCACGTCGGCCAGGTTCAGCGGCGCCACGTTCAGGGCCACGCCGGACTCCAGCCGGGTCAGCTCCAGCAGCCGCCCCACCAGCTGGCCCATGCGGTCGCTCTCCTCCAGGATGATATTCAGGTACTCCCCCCGCTTCTCCGGGGCGATGTCCTCCCCCAGGGCCTCGGCATGGGTGCGGATGATGGCCAAGGGGGTTTTCAGCTCATGGGCCGCCCCACGGGTAAAGGCCCGCTCTCGCTCCAGCTGGCCCTCCAGCTGGTCCTGGGCGGCGTTAAAGGCCTCCGCCAGGGCATTGAGCTCCTGCACCGGGCCGTCTGTTTCACAGCGGCCCTTCTGGGCTCCCTGGCTCATCTGCTCCACCGGCTCCGTCACCTTCCTGGACAGGTGGGCAGAGAGGAGGAGCATCGCCACGGCGGTGAGCAAAAAGGTGCTGATGTAGAGAAACCACTGTCCCTGCACAGCAGCTCGGGTAGTGTCATATTCTCCAGCCACCAACCGCATGGCGTTGCCCTCAGAGATTCCAGACAGCTGCCCGCTGACCGTGAGGCTGCTTCCATACATCTCCTTTGTGCCACGGTGGACCCGATCCTGGGCCGCCCGGAAGTGAGACAGCCGCAGCTCCATGTCGATGGGGCCATCGTTCCTGTCACTGTAATAATCCGGGACGAGCACGCTGGCCACTCTCATAAATTTCAGCTCCAGGGTGATGGAGTCCTCCCCGGTTGTGTCCGTCTCCACCATGGTCTCTGTGGTGCCATCCGGGTGCACCAGCTCGATCTTCTGCACATCCATGGCATAGCCAGACCGCTCCACCCCCGTCACCCGGGCATAGGTGCCGTCCGCATTGGGCGGATTGCTCCCATCCTCGGTCAGCGTGTCCCACGGCCAACTGTCTGGGGGGTAGAGGGCGAAGTCCCAGCTTCGGGTGCGGTGCTGGGTGAGCCACCGGGCCAGCTGGAGCTGCCCCTGGTCGTCCAGACCGCTGTCAAAGTAGAGGTACCACCGCTGTCCCTGGTCCACCCCCGCCTCGTGCCCGTAGCCATAGGCCAGCTGGCTGTGGACCTCCTGTCCCAAACTGTTTCGCACCAGGAACGCCATGCCCCCCTCGCCAATGTCGGTGAGGCCGCCCGAGGCGGCGCTGAGGTTGTACATCAAAATGTGGTCGGCCTGGGCGCCCAGCCCGTTCTCCCGATTGTTCTGGTAGATCTCCCACTGCTCTTCCAAGGCCTTCTGGGCATACTCATATTCCTGGGACACCGTCCCCTCCAGTCGGTCACAGGCAGAATTGGTGAGCACCATCATGGTACCCAGCCACAGCAGGAAAAACGCCACTGTCAGGGGCACCGCCAGCCGCCAGCGAAGCCGCCTGGCCCGTTTGGTTTTCATGGTCACACCTCCTCCAGCCGATATCCCGCCTTAAACACCGTCTTGATCTGGCCCCCGGCCGGGCCCAGGGCCGTGCGCAGACTGCGAATGCGCACATCCACCGCCCGGTCGTCCCCCTCAAAGTCAATGCCCCACACCTTATCCAACAGCTGGGCCCGGGTGAGGGTGCAGCCCCGGTGGCGCAACAGACACTCCAGCAGATCGTAATCCCTGGGGGTGAGCTTCACCCGCTGCCCTGCCGCCGTGCAGGTGCGGCCCACCGTGTCCAGGGTGATGGCCCCGCAGGTAAGCACCCCCGCCTGCCCTCCGTGGCTGCGGCGGATGAGGGCCTGGGTTTTGGCCAGCAGCACCGCCAAAGAGAAGGGCTTTGTCACATAGTCGTCCCCGCCCAGGGCATAGCCCCGGAGCATGTCCTCCTCCCCACCCAAAGCGGTGAGAAAGAGGATGGGCACCGGACTATTTTGGCGCACAGCCGCGCACACTTGGAAGCCGTCCAGCTCCGGCATGAGCACGTCCAGCAAAATGGCGTCGTAGTCGTGGTCTCGCAGCAAGTCCAAGGCCTCTGCCCCGTCCCGGGCCAGATCACAGCCCAGGCCGTGGGCCCCAAAGTAGTCCCGCACAATGTCCCGAATGCGCTTCTCATCCTCCACCAGCAAAACCTTCTCCATGGGATCACCCTCCTCTCGTCATCTTTATGATACCACATACTTGTGTCAAAGTTATGTTTCCTTGTCAGGGAAAGCGAAAAAGCGCACCGGACGAATGGTCCAGTGCGCTGCATGTTCCTATGGCAAACAAAAAACCCCGGAACATTCGTTCCGAGGTTTCTCGTGGAGCTGCTAGGCAGATTCGAACTGCCGACCTCATCCTTACCAAGCGGAAAGGGGACTTTTTTCTAATTGTTTTTGCTTCTTTCCCGTGGCTTCCGCTCCAGTCTGATTGCTTTCCGTCACTTTCTAGCCATGGGGTGTCCATATATTCCACGCCGGTCTGTGGCTGGGTGTGTGGTCAAACACGCTTTGCCAGCTATTCCTACACTGCGCCCAAATCCCGCAAAATCCGTTCCGCAGCGGGCAGACGCTTGACCCGTTTGATTTTGACCCCCAACTTTTGGGCCAGATCTTCAAATAGATCATAGCTCTCGTCCCGGCAAAGGTAGAGCGTAGATGGGATCCCATGTTCCTCCACCACTTCTCTCCATGCCGTAAAGGCACAGTTCATCAGCTCCTCCGGCCTGCACCGATACAGGCACAGCAGCTCTCCCGTCTCCCGGTCGGTGAGAAGCACTTCCATCCAAAAACAGCCGTCCTCCTCCGGCTCCTGCTGCCAGCCAAAGTCAAATTCCACCTTCCGATGGGTGGCACTGCGCCCTAACCCCTGCATGGCTCGCAGCTTTGAGGAATTTGGACGGAAAACCACTGGATTTCCGGGGTCTGCGGGAAATTCCAGCGGTTCCACTACGTTCATCCACAGGTTTTCCCGGGCAGAATAGAAGCGGAGCATCATATCTCCCTTTTGAAACTCCGGGCGCATCCCCTCCTCCTGTATGGCCCGCAGCTGCATGAGAAAGTTCCCCAGGCAATCGGCCACAAAGGCCAGCTCCTCCCCCTGGATGTCGGTGTCCAGGTAGCCTCTGCGTTTTCCCGTCACCCAGGGCCACATCCCCTCTCCGAAGTCCAGTCCCAAGTGCCGGTAGCGCTCCGTCACCTCACCGGGCAGCGCCTCCCAATGCACCAGGGAGACGGTATACTGCTCTATTTCAATGAAATGACGAATTTCCTGTCTGGTGGGCTGCCGTTGGTGGAAGGCGTATTGGTAGTCCCTTGGGGAGGGAAATATGAGAATTCCCACATCGTTCTCCTGTTCCTGGACGCAGCTAAAATAGACCGCCCGATCCCCGGACTTGGTGATGAAGAGAAAGGGATCCTCCGGGTCCAGCCACCCCCAGGGCCATAGCTCCACAATCGCGTGCAAGGGCCTGCAAAGCGCCTGCCACAACTGCCGCTCCCGCTTTTCCCGCTCTCGTTGCGCTGCCTTTCGAAAATCAATCTTTTTCCCCATGCTCTCCCCCTACTTTCTCCTCTGTTTTGTGGCGGGTTGTGTGGTCAAGATCTCCGCCTCATGGCTCTTCTGGCAACGAGGGTGAGAGGTACTCTCCAAGCGGTTGTTGCAAGAGAATGGCTACCCGTTCCTTCACTTCATCACTAAACTCAGCAAGGTCCTCGACCGTAATGGCACAATCCGCAATCAGCGCAGCAAGGTCATATACCATCGTCTGTTTTCTCAGTTCAAGACAAACACCCGGCCTGTGCCTGTCTACCTGAATGGCTTGCTGCAATTTCCAAAACCGCTCAGAGGCAGGCAACTCCTCATTAGACAAAAGCGCTATGTATCTCTGGTTCAAGATCTCCATATAGGCTTCCTGCCACTGACCGATCTTTTCTCTGAACATTTTCCAATCCTTCTTGGATGGCTCCATAGAAGGCCCACCTTTCTATACGGAATTCCTGACAACAGGGTATCATGAGGGCTTGAAAATTTCAATGAGGGAAAGTTTAGCACGGTGTTAACAAAAAAAACCGCACTCAGCATGGGACTGCTCCATATGATAGCCACATCTCAAATCTTATACCTTGCTCCAGCTTACAACTATATTGCAAGTTAGTTACAAGTTGGTTCCAAGTTTGGCGTTCTTATCCCCATACAATGAGATCCGATGTAATTTCCTCGGTAATACTCATATCGTTCCCCGAGGGGCGTATAAGCGTCGGTGGCCCACATGATGTGCTGTTTTGTCGTTCGATCCATCAACATTCTGTCCAGCAGCCCGAGGGCATGAAGTTTCAGAATATCATCTTGACTGTTAATAATCACTTGGTTCCTCCACCATTCCCATATTTACTGCCAGAAGGAATATCTTTTAAATTTGTTGTTATTATAGCACAGCGATTGCTGTTCAACAACAAAACCTTTATAGTAAACAGAACAGGCCAAGGAAACACTGGTATCAGTGTCCTCGGCCCGTTTTATATGTCCCTATCAGCTGCCTAAGAAGTTAAGAGTTCCTGAGAGAGAATTAAGAGTAGGTTTTTCGTCCACAACATAATGTTCGTATCTCTCCCTACATTTCATATTTTTTCAAACTTTTATGACGGTTCAACCTTCCATCACATTGAGAGTAAGTTTAGAGTCCCTGAGAAGTCTGTTTACTCTATCGTGTAGTATTTTCTGGGATCGTTCGGTGAAGACGCATGTTCCTCAATGGGCCCCCCATTTTCTTTCAGCAAGGCTTTTATATGCTTTACCAGCGCCGGCCGCGATCTTCTTGTATGTTCCTCTGACTGTTTCATGGTGCATTGTTCCAAATTGGCAATATAATGGTCTTTAAAAAATCATGGGGGATTTGACGCAACCTATTTTCTCGTTCCTCCGTAATTCCTGTTACATCACCATTATCCTCAATGCCGACAGCAATGACACCCCCGGAGGCATTTGCGAACGCCGATATCTGGTGTGCAATCTCATTATCCTTAATTTGCGCACGCTTACGCTCAAAGTATTGATTCTCTACCGAAAACCGCAGTTTCTCACTTGTTAGTGAAGGATCAATTTTAGACATCATAGTACTCATATTCTCGCTCCAATACTAGCTCACTTTTCATCATTATGGTCTCTTCTTGCAAATTTTCTGTTAAAATTATACCTTCCAACGTTTTCTTTTGCAATTGCTTTTTGTCGTTTTCCCCGCTCTTAGTCTTGTATTGCCTGTCGAGGCTTGCCATGTCTTTATAGATCTGGCTACTATGGCAGCTTGCCTGCCTTTGACACAGCCCGCTCCACCATCCGCCTGGCTCGGCGTAGCTTCCATGCAAGGCTATTCTGGCACCGATCCCGTAGTAGTTTGATTGCCTGATCCTTGGCTTTCTCCACACCAGACTCCTTCATGCGGTTGCGCATAGCGATTTCCCGCAAATCTGACTTGGGGTGGCCGTACACGCCGAAACGCCGTCCCAGAATTTCCTGATCCTTCTTGGAAAGTTGCAAAAACTCTTCCTGCAGGCACGCCATGGTCAACGACCGGATCACGGTCTCTTCCGGTGACCCAGACAACCAGCCTAGTGTGAGCCGTTCCAAGATGTCTCCATCCTCTTCTGGGTCTTGCAGGTCATAGACAGAGAAAAAATGTGTGGGGTAAGCAATCGCTCTGGCAACCGCACCAAAAGAGATGCCCAGCGCCTTGCTGATCTCCTCTACACTCTCCCCTTTTTGATGATAGCGTCTCTGTGCCTTTCGCACCAATCCCATGCTGTCCCGGTCCAGAGATAGTGTTCCCATGCTGCATTCCAAATGCCGCCGCATGGCTCCGTCCAAAAACGGGGTGAGATAAGTAGTGAATCGACCCTTTCCCGCATCATAACCGCCGGTTCGGACGCACTCCACCAGTGCCAGCCTTCCTACGCTCTCCAGTTCGGAGAGCATCTTCTATACGGAGCTGACCACTGGGCTTCGGCTGGGGGAAATCTGTGGACTGATGTGGTCTGATTTGCATGAGCGAAAGGGAATCCTGCGGATCAGCCGCACCTTGCGCAGAGAAAAAGGTGGACGACTGGTGGTGGGTGACACCAAGACCTACGCCGGTACCCGAACCATCGTTCTCCCTGCCAGCACAGCGGAGCTGCTGACTATCCGCAAACGGCGCTCCTATTCCCCCTGGATCTTTCATAACCCCCTGCGGCCGGAGGCCCCCATGAATCCCAGCACGGCCTACCACCAACTGAAAAAGATTCTGGTGGAAACAGGACTGCCCGACATCCGCTTCCACGATCTCCGCCACACCTTCGCCACCCATGCTCTATCCAGCGGCGTGGACGCAAAAACCCTGTCCAGCATCCTGGGCCACACCAAAGCCAGCTTCACTGTGGACACTTACACCCACACCACCACCCAGATGCACCAGAAAGCCGCCGAAATTGTGGGCGGCTTCCTCACCGACTACTTAGGAGAGGAGATGGCTCCATGGCAAAACGCAGAAAACGTGGCGACGGCAGCATCCACCTGAGAAAGGACGGGCGCTGGGAGGGGCGATATGTGGTAGGGCGCAACGAAAAAGGATTGCCCATCACCAAAAATGTCCTGGCCAAAACCCAAGCAGAGTGTGCAAAAAAGCTGGCTCAACTGCGGGAGCAGCTGGAAGCGCCTCCACCGGAACAGCCCAAGGCAAGTGTGCGGCTGGGGGATTGGCTCAGTCACTGGTACCAAGATTATAAGAAGCCCAACCTGCGTCCCAACACCCAGATGTCCTATGAGCGGCGCATCTACCAGCACATCATCCCTGCTCTGGGGCAAATCCCCCTGGACAAACTGACCGCCGGAGACATCCAGCAGTTCTACACCCAAGTCAAGCAGGGTGGCAGACTGCTGCGGGCAGAGATCTACGGGGAAGGCTTGTCCGACCAGACTGTCCGTGGGATCCACACAACCCTCCACGGAGCATTAAAACAGGCAGTGGAGGAACACCTCATCCCCCGCAACCCTGCGGATGGGTGCAAATTGCCGTCCGCCAAAGCCCGAGAGATGCAGGTGTTAACCCCAGAGGAAATCCAACGCCTTCTCATTCAGGCCAGAGAGGATGGGTGCTATGAACTGCTCCTGCTGGAGCTGTCCACCGGCTTGCGCCGAGGCGAAATCTGCGCCCTCCAATGGGATGACCTAGATTTCAACACCGGTGCTCTGCGGGTAGATCGGCAGGTGCATCGGGTACGAGGAGAACTGGTGGTGTCCCCGCCAAAGACAAAGGCCTCCAACCGCAGCGTTGTCCTCCCCGCCCCGGTTCTAAGTGTCCTGGAGGCCTACCAAAAGGCCAGTACCTCCCGGTGGATGTTTCCCTCCCCGGTGAAGGAGGACTCCCCCATGGACCCAGCGGCAGTGCGTAAGCGATTGTCCACGGTTCTGGAACGGGCAGATTGTAAGCACATCCGCTTCCACGACCTGCGCCACACCTTTGCCACCGCCTCCCTGGAACACGGCATGGATGTCAAGACCCTCTCCACCATCATCGGCCATGTGTCCAGCACCACCACATTAAACATCTATGCCCATGTCACCGACGAGATGCAGCGCACCGCAGCGGCAAAAATCGATCAGGGGATTGGAAGACACACCTCCCCGCACCCCACTGAAACTGCGCCCCGCAAACCCGCCCCCAGCACCTTTCAGCCCCACAAGGGAAAGCGGCGCAAGCCAGGCACCGGCTGTATCAGCCAGATCAACGACCATCTGTGGGAAGGACGGTACTCCCCCATCTGGCCAGACGGCAAAAAACACGCCCGCAATGTGTACGCCCAAACCAGAGAGGAATGTGAGGGTCTGCTGGCAAACCTGATCCAGCAGATGAAGACGGAGATCGCCGGAGAAAAAGAACGGCTGAAACAAAATAAAAAGGTGAGCTGAAACACAGCAAGGCCTCTGGAGGTAAGCACTCCAGAGGCCAATTTTTCTCTGTCTGTGGCTGGTTGTGTGGTCAACCAAGAACCCGCATATTTTATCCCAGCGATAAAGTTTCCTAGATACAACAAAACCGCCCTTTTCTTAACGAAAAGAGCGGTTATTGTGGAGCTGCTAGGCAGATTCGAACTGCCGACCTCATCCTTACCAAGGATGCGCTCTACCGACTGAGCTATAGCAGCAAATGGCGACGCGGAAGGGACTTGAACCCTCGACCTCCGGCGTGACAGGCCGGCGTTCTAACCAACTGAACTACCG